>OGEN01000247.1_pt1 | contig 78497 bp, 76 predicted proteins | sample 1570671 | NCBI WGS metagenome assembly OGEN01 (sample SAMEA2582128, study PRJEB24529) | metagenome | biome: Human gut stool | place: China | collected 2011 | reverse complement strand
TAAATTGTTTTTAGTAATAAATGTTTTATCTGTAAACTACTTTCAGTAAAGGTCATATATAATAAGAATAAATAAAAGAGACTATTGTTTTTACTTTAGAATACAACTGTATTTGATTACAAAAACAATTGTATTCTGTTACGAAAACAATTGTTTTTGTGACCGGAAACGTATAGTCGTTTTTACAACAAAGCTTTCATCGTTTGTAGTTTGTCTTCCGTTTCCTGCCATTCGTCGTTAAGCTCTGAGGAAGAGAGCAGACCTCCTCCGGCATAAAGTGTAAGTATTTTGTCTTCGATATGCATACAACGCAGGTTGACGTACAGGTCGGTTCTGCCTTCGGGGTTCAACCACCCGATAAAGCCGGAATAATAGCGGCGGTCGTAACCTTCATGGTCCAGAATGAACCGGTAAGCATCGGCTTTTGGTAATCCGCAGACGGCAGGGGTAGGATGGAGCAAATTGAGCAGGTTGCCCAACTTATTGTTTTCACGCAAGGTAAACCTGAAATCGCTTTTTAGATGGCATAAAGCGCCGGCACGTGCCGAATACGGACCTTCCATGACCGAGTCGATACCGAGTGAAGTAAGCTGGTCGTGGATATAGGTGGCGACAATCTGCTGTTCTCTCTTATTCTTCTCGTCCCAATAGGTCGGTAGTTCGCCGTTTTGAAGCGGCTGTGTCCCGGCCAGGGCGACCGTGTTCCATGCTCCTTTTTCTCCGGAGAGGATGATTTCGGGTGTACCTCCGATCCAGGTCCCGGTCTGTGGCGTATGGCACAGATAGACATATGAACGGGTATATTGTTGGCAGGCTTTGTAAAAAGCCTTTGCAGGTGAAAAACCGGACAGACGGTTTTGTGTCAGACTGCGTGAAAGGACCAGCTTATCCAGTTTCTTTTCCTGCAAAGGTTTGATGAAGGAATCGAAACAACGGATATAATCGCTTTCCGTTTTCCATTCGGATGGATTTTCAGTTCCATTCGGATGAAATTCCAGATCCATTCGAATGGAATCCATTGGCAAGACAGCCGGTACCTCTGTTAGATCGCGGCGGATCAATACAATGGGACAATCCGGGGTGACCCGGAAAGGAGCGATCACGAATCCTGTTTGTCCGTTCAGCTCTTCTATGCTGTATAAAAGGCGGGCAGAACCGGAACTCTGCATGACGAATCGCGGGTCTTTTTCTCCCGGTATACGGTAAATTGCAAAACTCCGGCCCTGCCTGATCAGTGAATCTATTACTTCGCTTGTTTCTTCTGAACTCATTTCTTTTTTAATATACTATTCACTACACGTATGGAGGATACCAGTTTATCGGTAGAGGTAAACACATCTACGTTCCATACATGTGAAGAACGACCTTTGTGGATAATTGTTCCTACGGCGCGTACGGTATCTCCCTCATGGGCCGATGACATATGGCTTCCGCTTACCTGCATTCCGACAACGACCTCGTCCGGTTTTGCCAGGATCATGGAACCCAATCCGGCAACAGTTTCAGCCAGGGCCAGTGTCGCACCACCGTGCAGGATACCGAAAGGCTGGCGTGTACGCTCGTCCACCGGCATGGTTGCTTCCACGCGGTCTTCAGAAGCATAAGTATATTGAATGCCCAGATTGCCCATCAGTGCATGTTTGGCACGTATGTTCAACTGGTCCAGAGGAACTTCCGTCGGTTTGATCGCTGCCAGGATCGCTGTTTCCACAGCTACTGCAACACCATCCATATCGTTAGCCAAAGTGGTAAAGTCCGTACAGCTTTTTACTGAATCGCGGGCGTTGCCCATCGCAACACTGGTTCCGGCAAGCTGTAACATCGGTACGTCGGCAATACCGTCGCCGATGGCTACCACTTCTTCTGTCGTGATATTCAGTTTTGCCATCAGAACGCCCAATGTATTCCCTTTGTTGATAAACTGGGGGACAACCTCCAGATAGTAATCTTCCGACCGGAATACGTCCAGTACACCGTCCAAACGTTTCTTCCAGTGATTTTCCAAACCTACCAGTTCTGCTTCATCGTCGCTGGCAAGAACACATTTGCAAGGACTGAAGTCGACAGCCTCCGGAAAATTATCGACGCCGATCACACGCATATTGTTCAAGGCGGCTTCTTCCTGCACATGTTTGTTGTCGGGTTTGTCCGTCAGGATGTAATCTTTATGGTAAGTGAAAATGGCAAAGTCGTTTTTCTTTGCTTTCTTATCCAGATAGGGCAACATTTCCGGGTTGATACGTTTTTCAAAAAGTAATTCACCCGTTTGTACATTGATGATCTGTCCACCGTTATATGAAAGAATGAAACCACCGTAATGATCCAGTTCCAGAGCCTTAGCCAGCGGCATGACCCCGTTGGTCGGTCTGCCGGATGCCAATACAATATGTATTCCCATCTGCTGAACTTTCAGTAAAGCAGCCTGGGTACGGGCAGTTATCTCTTTATTGCTGTTGAGCAATGTCCCGTCTACGTCTAAAACTAATAATTTGTACTTCATGGCTTGCTGTTTTTTTTGTTTAGATGACAAATATACATAATTCTGACTTACCTTTTTACCAATCCTTGCATGAAATATACAGATAAACCATACTATTTATCCGTTTCAGGGATTGGTTTTATTGGAATTACAAGGCCGTTTGCCGTAATATATTTGTAAAGTTCCCTGTAAAAGGCATGCTTTGTCAAGGTAGAAGCGTCTCCCAGGATGATCAACTTCATGCGGGCACGGGTGATCGCGACGTTCATACGACGAAGATCGTTCAGGAAACCGATATTTCCCTGATCATTGGCACGGACCAGGCTGATCATGATCACATCGCGTTCCTGTCCCTGGAAGCCGTCCACCGTGTGTACGGTGATCAGTCTCCGAAACGGTTTGAAAAAAGAGTTCCGCTTGATCAGGCTCCGGATATATTGTACCTGCGATTTATAGGGAGAGATCAATCCGAAGTCGATACTCTCATCCAGCACGCGTTCTTTGCTGATCTTCTCGATATAACTTTGTAGTTGTTCGATCAACAGTTCTGCTTCCTGCCGGTTGATCCGGCTCTGGCTTTCAGACTGTTGGTCTTCTTCAAAATTACAATCAGCCGTATCGAACCAGACGATAGGAGTATCGTAAGCCAGGATACCACGATATTTTACTTCCGGTGCCGCCTGCAGTTCATCCCGGTAAAACCAGTGGGATGAAAAGCGCATAATATCGTCATGCATCCGGTATTGTATTTTAAGTAGCGATACCGTTTCAGGTTTACTGATGGCTATTTTCTGCATCAGCGTGCGATCGAGTCCGCCGCGTGCCGCTTCTATACATTTGATGGTAGGAGGGAGTTGGTGGTGGTCGCCTGCCAGTATCACCCTGTCTGCTTTATTGATCGCGATCCAGCAGGCAGCCTCCAGAGCCTGTGCCGCTTCATCGATAAACAGGGTAGTAAAGTGCCGGTTCGTCAGGACCCGGTTGGCTGATCCCACTAAGGTACATGCGATGACACGAGCCTCATCGAACAGGTCCGTATCTATCTTTACTTCCAGTTCGGTGGCCCGGAAACGCAGGCGTGAAAGGCGGTTGCGGGCAGTATCTTTTTCCGCATGGCTTTTCTTGCGGAAAGAAGATTGTATGTCCCGGATAGCCTTACGGATTCCCCAAAGTTCCGGATAGTCCGGATGCGATTCGAAGCGTCGTTCGTAGGTGAATGAGAGCATCTTGTCGTTCACTCGTGTCGGATTACCGATGCGGAGCACGTTGATTCCCCTGTCTACCAGCTTTTCAGATATCCAGTCGACAGCCGTATTGCTTTGTGCACAGACCATTACCTGGTTTTCCCTGTGCAGTGTTTCATAGATGGCTTCTACCAGCGTAGTCGTTTTCCCTGTCCCGGGAGGACCGTGCACGATCGATACCTCTTTTGTTGCCAGTACATGATTGACTGCCTCTTCCTGGGTTGTATTCAACCACGGGAAGCGGACGGGGAAAAGCGTTCTTCGGGTCACCGGTGATTTCCCGAGTAAGACGTCGCGTAAATAAGCCAGCCGGTCGTTTTTCGCTTTCATGACACCGGAGAGTGCATTGAACATCGTTTTGTAGCTTGTCTCATCGAAATAAAGCTGAACTCCCAGTTCGCTGTTCACATTTTGCAGGTCGAATAAAGCGGAAGGTGTCGGCAAGACGACAACCATCCGGTCATCCTGCACATAGCTGATGACAGCCGAAAAGTTCAGGTATTTGGGTTTCCCGCTGACATCTGTCGTGAAGAAACAGACCGGACGGCCGTATTCGAAATTGTGTTCTATCTCCTTATCATCCCGGCGTTCGACTTCGACGACGAGCTGGTTCAGCGAATTGTAATAACTTCTTCCCGGAATAGCAGGATACCAGCAAACTCCCTGTTGGATACGCCGGTGTATTCCGGTCCGCTCTGTCTGCTCCCTGTACATCTCTTTTTCGTATTCAAATTCTTTTTGCAGAAGATCATACTGATGTTGCAAGTCTGCAGATGGAGTCTGAAATTGATTGATCATTATTCTTTGTTTAAGAGACCGCAAACTTACATAAAAAAAAGGAAACGGATGGGGGTTTTTCCCCTTTCTGCTGTCATAAAGTCAAACCGGAAGATCTTATTTGCCGGTAAACAGTAAAGAAATAGTTGATATATGAAAAATGTAATTCTCTTCCTGATGATTTCTTTGTTGATACTGCCTGGTTGCGGGGCAATGAGGAATATGAGCACTGAAGATAAGGCCGGCTTTGGGGCACAGGTCGGTTCTTTTATCGGCTGGATCTTTGGCGGATTGATCGGGGAGGCAATCGATGATGACGGAGGAGGTGAAATCGGTTCTTTCATAGGAACGGCAGTCGGTGGTATTGCCGGAGCGTCGATCGCAGCCAGTACGGATAATGAAACTTATGTCGAGCGGAGCAGACCGGCTAAATATACGCCATCGTCTCATGTGCTTCTTCCTGACTTGAGGATAGAAGACATCTTGCTGGATGAGGATAGCCTGACTTATAACCAAAAGATCGATGCCGGTGAAACTTGCCGTATCTCGTTCGTGATCGTAAATAACAGTTTTCAGGAAGCGGTGAATGTTGTTCCCATAGTGAAAATAAAAGAAGGGGAGCATCTGGAAATATCGGATCCTGTGCGGATAGCCAGGGTTTCACAGGATGAGCCTATCACGTATGAAGTGACAGTACGTGCCTCACAAGAGTTAAAAACAGGTGAAGCAGTTTTCAGTGTCCGTCTGGAAGAAGGACGCGGTAATGGGACAGATGAGGAAATATTTACTGTCGAAACGGTGGGCGCTGATAACTAGCTTATAAGAACCGGAAAAATCAGAATAAACGAGTATGTTTCAAAAGTTCCATTCAGCACTTTTGAAACATACTTGTCTTATATAATAATCTTTACCACTTATCGGGCAAGGATGAAATTTTCTTCCGCAGCTTCGTATTCGAATTATAATGATAATATGTCGGCTTAGAAGAAGGGAAATAATAGAGGTCCTGTGCTTTGTTGTCAATTTCAACTTTGTATGCTGGTAAAGGCAGCGTTTTCAGGCCGGACCCCGGACGGTAATATTCATCATATTCTTCCAATAAAGACATCTTCAATAAAGGAATAGGTTTGCCGTATAGTTTTTCCAGTGAATGCAGAATGTCCGGCCGGGTAACGACGAACCGCCTCGGCGTACTTTTCGCTGCGTAAATATATTCCGGTTGCACGGTACCGTCATCCGCCTGCCGGATAATTTCCACCAGAGGCTTGTCCAAATACGAACGTAGTTTCAGCATACAGACTTTTTCACCACCTGTAGCCGAGATACCGTAAGCATCCGGTTGGAGCAGTTTGCCGGGGTCCATACTAAAACCTTCCAGGCGAAGAGGCGGATGCAATTTGCTTTCTTCGTTTTTCCTATGGCTGTCACCCAGCCATTTCGGGATTGGTGACATGGATAATAATCCGGTCATAATAAATACGCTGATACAGATATAAACTCCTGTGTCCGTTATCTGTATCCACTGACCTTTACCCCAACGGCAGGGAAGGGGTTGTGGCTTACTTTCGTCTATGTGTACCCATTTCCGGCGAAGTATTCCCGCTGTAAGACAAGCTCCCCGTACTGATAACAGGAATAGCAGGAATACGACATAGATTGTTGTCGGTATCCATAATTCCGGATATTCTATATTGAAAAAGCTATCTTCACCTTCCGGTATGGTGGCCAGGAATGTTTGATAATGGTGTTCCGGGTGATGAGTTGGGGTAGAAGGAGCAAAAATCGGAGAGATAAGTCTGGTGATAAGAGTATCTGGATAACAGTAATCCAGTTTTAACGAGTCGTTGTGAGAATAAACAGAAACAGAATGTAAAGCAGGAATACCTTCCGGCTGATGGGTCCGGACATATTCGAGTGAAGGGAGCGCGCGTTCCAGTATAATCCGCAAAACGATTTTTCCAATTTCCCAAAACGAAACGGGAAAGTCAGGCCGGAAAAACCTCAAAACGAAAAGGGTCGGTTTCATTCCACGCACACAAAAATAGAACAGCGTTTGAACACCTTTAAATAGGTATTCAAACGCTGTTTTTTTATTGCAAAAAATACTCAAAAAGCCATTGTCAATTCAACGGAAATGCCTATCTTTACATAGTAATCAGAAGGGATATTTCACTAAAAAAGTGAGGTCTGCTTTCCGTGTACATTGTCGTAGTTGCATACCATCCACTCTTCTTGCTTTCGTCTGCTCGTTTTCGATGCAGAGATAGTTCGTTCTACCCTGTGGATAATCCAGCCGTTTCTATTTGCATATTCCTCTATCATCGGCAGCGGGAACATAGTTAGCATGAACTTACCCTTCACGCCTTCCAGGAGCTTCAGCAAGTCCTCCATGTTCTGTTCGTTAAAGCATCCCTCGTAATGTCCGCAGTCGCTGTTTATATACGGCGGATCGACGAAGTGAAACGCCTCCGGACTATCATAGCAGGCTATCACCTCCAAGGCGTCACGGTTCTCAATGGTTACACTCTCCAAGCGGGCACACAGATGCTCTGTGAACTCATCCTTCGCATTGGCCAGCTTCTTGGGCATACCACCATCGAAATCATAACCGAACGATCCGTCCATCATACTGGCAAAGCTCATCTTACACAATGCCCACACCGCCCATGCTCGCTGTGCCTGGTTGAAGAACTGCGGATAATTGAGTATATGTGCCGCATGGACGTGCATATCCCGGCTATGAAGCGTTTTATCGACTTCAACCTTCAGTTCCTGGTAGCATACCTTTGCCATCCAGTAGAAGGTTGTCAAGTCCATATTCAGGTCATTTATAACTTCCGCATCAGCGGTTCTCTTTGCAAACAGGACGGCAGCGCCACCACAAAACGCCTCAGTGTACATTTTGTGAGGCGGGATCAGCGGCAGGATGTGTTTAAGCATCGTTTGTTTGCCGCCATAATAACTTATCGGAGTTTTCATTTTGTCAGGAATTTAATTGTTACTACTTTTGTAGAGCCAATCACTTATAAATAAAAAAGCGACACGTCGCAGCAGAAGGCATTAAGCCCTCGGCTGTGCGGCGTGTCGCATTTTGTTAGTAAGTGATTGGCGTCTTTACTAACGGCCGGGGGCTTTATTTTCACCCCCGGAAAAATCAATTTATAAATTTAGGATTGCTTTAGCGTCGTTTTTGCATTGTTCCCGGTACGCCTGATATGTATCCCATTCCTGGCGGAATTCAGCAGAACGCTCATTATCCGGGTCTGCAAGGGAGATAAGCATGTTTGACTGGAGGGCTTCCACTTCGCTTTGAGTATAGCGTTTGCGGATCAGCCCATTCACAAAGGCTTCATAGCAGGCCTCTGTGGCTTCAATAAGTGTTCCGCCGTCCGTTTCCTCGCCTTCATAGGAATAGCCCGTTACAGGCTCGGAAAGTGGCGCAACTGCCGGTTCTTCGGCCGGCATTGGTACTGACGGAATATATTCTTCACGTCCTTCGTTCAAGTAAAGCAGATAATGCTCTGCGTCAAAATGTAGATAAGTTCTTCTTTCTTTATAAACTTGCTTATTCATAATTCTTTTTTTTAGTCATCCGGGTCGACAACCGTATAAAAACTATTGCCTCTGTCCCCGAAATTTTGTTTTATAATCTTTGCCTCACATGGATAATCCTCCAGTTCGGTCTCTTTAAATACTTTTGCCAGTGCCTCTGATCCGGTAAAACTGATGTGCTTCTCTCCAGCTTTAGCGACAGTACCATCGGGAAGTTGGATATCCTCCTTCAGGATGTACTGGATCGTTAATAACTCACCCCGATATTTGGAGTTGCTGATATCGTATGCAGTCAGTTGAATTACTTTGCCTACGATAGCTTCTATATGCAGCTTTTCGCCGTCCAGTTTGCCCTGGCCTTTTCTGATTTCTGAAAACTTTTTCATTCCTAATATTTTTAATAAGTTATTTGAGTTACAATGTGACATGAATCCCATCTCGCTGGCTACCTGAAGGCGTATCTCATCATCCGGCAACCCTCGTTTGCGCAATCGTGCCACTTTACGACAGAGCGCCTTTTTGTTCTTTTTCCGTGCCAACACATGCGTATGGTAGCTGACATATCCGATAAAGTCTACGCCCCGGCTTTCGACCGGATAAACCTGATAATTCTTTTTTATGGAAAGACGCCGGTAATCATTCAGGTAGTCATTGATTGCCACGAGCCAGCCGTGGAGCTTCTCTTTATTATCCGCTAACAGGACGATATCATCCGCATATCGGTAGTAGTACCGAACTCCATAGGACTCTTTTAGCAAATGATCCAGCTCTGAAAGGTACAAATTAGCAAAAAACTGGCTGAGATAGTTGCCGATGGGCACACCTGTATCGGCTGAGTCGATGATCCCGTCCAGGAGCCATAACAGCTCCGGGTCTTTAATCTTCTGGCGGATTACTTCTTTCAGGATTTCGTGATTTATACTGGGGTAGAACTTACGGACATCCAATTTCAAACAGTAGGCGGTTCCTTCAGGATCATCCTGTAAGTCCCGGCGAAGTTTGTTTAAGAGCGGATGAATGCCCCGGCCTTTGACACACGCATAAGTATCACGAGTAAAGTTTCGTGTCCAGATCGGCTCAATTAGCAGCATAATCGCCCAATGAACGACCCGGTCACGGAATGGGAGTTTATAAATTATTCTTTCTTTGGGTTCATAAAGCGTAAAAATGTGATAGTCCGATGTCTTGTAAGTATGGCTTAGAAGTTCCCGGCGGAGTTCCTCCAGGTTGGCTTCCAGATTTTTACCATACTCCAGAACATCGCTACGGTTACGTTTGCCGATAGAAGCGTTTTCAAACGCCTCACGTAGATTGTCGATGGAGCATATACGCTCGTAAAGGTTACCGTATCTTTTCATTTTTCTGCTTTGCTTATTCGGGAGCCTTCGAACCGTTGCCGGCCTACCAACACCCTTTGTGCTTCGTTATCTTTTGCCAAGAGGCAAGGTCTTTCCTTCAAACTCCTACAATTTCTATTGCAAAGTATAGGGGAGCCGAGACATTCGCATTCGCATTCGTGACTGCATTGTTCGAATTCGTATAAGACGACCCTGCATTCGTACCTGCATTCGCATTAGAGCCGGCAAGACGACAGCGGAGACTACTCATCCCGGAAGAAAACAACCTGATATTAGACTCGTTAGCATATTCAAATACCGGTGAGCTATGATATCACCGCAAAAGTACTGTTTTACGGGCACTTACACAAAAAAACCAAAAAATAAAAAAAATCGACCGCCTGACGGCGGAAGGAACACTCCCGCCGGGGAATAACCTTTATTTAATAGGAATGAAAAATATTTCAAAGAACGCTTCGCTTTTCCGTTTCCGCCTCGCTACGCTCGGAAGGAATGTCTTAGTTTATTACAGGGTCTTCTTTAAAGTAGCAGAGGGGAGCCGAGACATTCGCAGTCGCATTCGCGACCGCATCGTTCGAATTCGTATAAGACGACCCCGCATTCGTACCCGCAGTCGCACTAGAGCCGGCAAGACGACAGCGGAGACCCTGGGAACTGGCAGCATTTGTATAAAAATAGTCTGCAAAATAAGTCGAAGCAGACCCGCCGACTTCCGTCGGAAGCATCGCAAGTTTATTCATGGAAACCCTTTTTATGTAACCTTCCGAACGGGGAAGTTCGCACGCTTTAATCATGCCGTCCAGGCTGGCGTCATTGTAAGAAGCATAAAGCGACGGCGCCACGTAGCCTTCTGTTTTGCTGGCGCCGGCATTGATAATGATACCCCGGACGATACGGTAAATGTGCCCGTACAAGTTCTTCAGCCCGAAGAAAACCGGGACTTTGGCCGCATAACGGACGGTTCCGTCGGCGTTCATAACGTTATAGGTCGCTTCGCCGCAACCGTCGCCCAGTTCGACACCGGCGGAACACGGAACGACAGGATTATAACCGTTGTAGCCGTTCCAGTCCGGCATGTTGGTAACACCGGCACCCAGTCCCCCCTGATACAGCCCGTTTGCGTCCTTTTCGGGGTTTACGGCGGTCTGAATATGACGGGTACCGAAGATGATCCGGAAAAGGTATTCGGGTACCGCTTCAGCGACATACCAGTTTGCGTCCCAGCCTTCACCACGTTTACGGGCGTAAGTGGAATAATTGCGGTAAGTGATGCCCGTCGCAACTTTTCCCAGTTGGGTGCGGTAGGTGCCGTCCCAGTCGGTTTGATTGCCGCCGCCCCGGTATTGCGCCGTTTCGTTGATTATGGAACAAAGTATCAGGTTCGTGCGGTCGACAACACCGCCGCCGATGGCTGCCGTACCACCTTCAGGGATGCAGTAACATTCTTTACCTTCGATTGGCTCGGTACTTACTGCCTCATACAGATAGTTACCTTCCTTCCAGGAAGCATAATAATGTTTGTTCCAACACCACATGTACTGGCCGTCTGTACCGTCCAGCTTCGCCGGGCTTCCGTCCTGGAATCGGTAGTGGTTTGTCGGATCAAGTTTTCTCCGGACACGGTCATCGGTGACCAGGTAACAGCCCAGTCCCAGCGTACTGGGGAGGTCACGAAGGAAGTCGATGTTACCAAAGGCTTCACCTACAGGAGTACTCAGGGTTTCGTTCCAGCGACGGCAAGCAATACGCTTGTTTACAAGGTTGATCGCTTGCAGGAGATCGACGTTCTTTGACTCTCCGGTATGATCCTGAACCTCGACAGTATAGCCTTCTATGCCGCCGCTGGTTTTGCTTAACTCATTAATCTTTTTGCCTCTGGTGAAGGCATCGGCAACCTGGATCAAGGTCGCCTCTTGTGCTGCTGTTAATGCCATAATTTTGATATTGTTTTAAATGAATACTATGTTAGTCTGATACTGCCGTCCGAATTCAGACGGATGGCACCGTCACCGGTTAAACGCATCGCCGGTTCCTGGACTTCGACATCTATCGTTTGATAGAGTTTCGTATTGTTCGTCGGAATCACATGAATTTTCGTGTGACCGGCTTTATTTATCGCCAGTTTGCCGTCCGGTTCCACATATACGGAGTCTCCACCGTTGACAGGTTGCTGATAAATCACGTTCTGAAGCACATAGGACGGAAACAGCCGGGCAGCGACATATTGAACGAATGGATTACGCCGTGTGATGACCTTATTATAGGTCAACTCCATACGAGCAGGCGCCAACAGCGCTTGGCTCATCAGGGAGGACTCGGCCGCTTTCATACTTTCGATTTGTTGATGTCCGGAGACAATCATCTTTTCAGCTTCAACGGCAGTAGCCAGCGTTTCTTCTGTGGCCGCTTTAGCGTCAGTAGTCGCCTGGGCTGCCTTTATTGTAGCACTTTCAGCCCTGGAAGTTGCCTGACTGGCGTTGCTGGCCATCTTTTTTGCGTTTTCACCTTCAGCCAGCGCTTTAGCGGCGGCGGCTGTGGCCGGCTTGCCGTCGGCCAGGCATTTCCACCAGGCAATGTCCGTCACCGGATGCCCGATGTTGTTGTCTTTGATAGATAAATAGCAACTGTCATCCGTTCCTATAAAGTCGAACATGGCATATTTGACGGTTGCGCTATAAGTGCCCTTATCCCTAAAGGCTACCTTTCCTAAAATTCTTTCTCCTTCTGCCATCTTATTTTGGATTAAAAGTTAAATTTCCCTCTGCATCGATGTTGAACATGTCAGCAGCAATCTCATCCTGGTAGTGCATAACCAGTTCCAAAGTTTCAGGGTCGATACTAAAGGTCGGATATAAAACACCCCCCTTTGCCAAGACACCCGTATCAACGTATTTTTTTAATGCAACGTCCCACTTCCACCAGTTGCCATTATCACCCATCATGGTTGGATGATCTGCCAGCTCTTTAGCCCGGTCGGATTGTGTTTTAGCTTCAGCGGTAACCGTTGTAGCCTTACCGGTAGCTTCCTCCGTTTTGCGGGTCGCTTCAATAGCTTTATCTTTTACCAGGATGGTGGCTTCCTTTACGGCGTTGGTTGTGTCGGCTGCCTGGTTCGCTTTGTTTTTAGCGTCGTTAGCGCCGGCGGTAGCCTGAATGGCGTCCGCCGTAGCTTTCACCGCTTTATCTTTTGTTTCATCCACGCTGTTGGCGGCAGCGTTGGCACGATCACCGGCGGCAATCACCTGCCCTCGGACAGCCGTAAAGTCCGCCGTGGCATCCTTCGTCTCCTTTGTTGCCTGCCGGGCTTCACCGGTGGCCGCTTTGGCGTCATCCGTCGCCGCTTTCACGGTATCCAGGGCAATATCCTGGAGAAGTGAAACCGGAGCTTCCACAACCTTCTCTACACCACCGATTTTTTTATATGCGGGAAGCGAGAATACACCGGTCAGGTCACTCACGATTTCAACCTCGGAGACACCCTGCGACTCAACACCCAGCTTTTCCAAAACCACAGGCAACAATTGAGCGGCTATATAGTCCAGTTCTTCACGCTTATATGCCATACCGGTGCCTCCTACTTATTTGAGATTATTTCGGCCACATCAGCAGCGGCGACCGGCATGATTGCCTGTCTTTCCTTTGCGGTGGTGGCAGAAAATGGTTCAAAACTTGTGTGCATACGGTCAGCCGCCTTGTCATAGCTTACGCTGCCCACGTTCTTATTCTCTTTTGAGATGGTTCCGTAAATGTTGCTAACTTCTTCACCGTTTTCTACGGGTACCAATGTCGCCCGGTAGTTTATCACTACGCCGGTGCCTTTCACTTCTGACTGGAACGCTTTCGTTCTTTTTTCTTCTACTTGTTTCATTTTTCGGTTGTATTAACAGTTTCAAGTTCTTCAGCATTTTCAGCCGGGACGGGAGTAAGTGCGCTGATTATCGCTTTTTTCCCGGCACCCAGTATATTATCCGCATCCGTGATAATGGCGATAATCACCGGACGGTAAACTTCCGGTATTTCGACCGGGTTATCATCGTAGTATATTTGCCGGGCTAAATCAGCCAGGCCAATTTCAGCAGTTGAACGGTTGATTGTGTTACCAACCGTATGCCTTACATCCATCACTTCCGGTTCCTCGAATTTCACTTCAACCGGCATTTCTTTAAAATTCACTTTCATATTCTGCATCTTTAAAATGTTAAGACCAATTGCTATCACGGAAAGCCCCGACTATCCACCCCCGGCCGAGCAGGTTCGTAGCCGGTACCGGGGTCATGAAATCTTCTATGTTTCTGCAATCTGCTATTTCTCCCCCGTTCCATTGCACCTTCCCGCCGTTTGAGTAGATATAGATATTATTATTCTGGTCATGGGCATTTACGACCGTAACCCTTTGACTTTTATCCCCACTCAATAAATATCTATATGTGCCAGCCGTCCTGATAATCACCAAATCGACAGGGTAGCCGGCAGCGTCACCTGACGTTCCATACAAGGGAATTGTATAATAGGTTTCGTTGTTGGATGACTGGGCGGAAACAAGAGATACGTAAACCTTTCCGGTTTCATTATTCAGGCCATTTACATAGAAATAGCCATAACTACCCAGTACGACCAGCGTGTTCCGTCCGGAAGCGCCAAAATTCCCACGACACCATATATTTGTTGAATACAAGCGATAATTTCGGTTTTTGGCATAGTCCCAACCTTGATGATACATGTCACCGCTGAACCACATTTTCCCGTCCGTACCGAAAGAAATACCGCCTACGGTCTTGCCTTCACTGTTTACACAGTTCAGTGATTTGAAGGAGCCGGTGACACCGGTAAGGGTGCCGCTGAATTTTCCGTCCACCGCTTCGATGGTGCCGTCCTGCAATACCTTAAACTTTGAATTGACCGTTACAAGCCCTTCAAGTTCGATCCGTTTAGCTTTGATCTTTGCCAGGTCTTCCGTCAGGTTGATATATGTTACCGGGTCTTCATAACCGGATAAATCAAACACCGTCGCCTCCTTCAGGTACCAAGTGACGACGGTATTATAGTCATCATTAGTTTGCCCGGTCGGCACATCTTTCGTCAGATAAAAAAAGTTTGTCGTCGAAAAGCTACCGGAGTCACCACAAAAGACCTGATAACGGTATTCTTTCCAGTCGCCGGTTCCGGTGTTGTCAGTGATCCACTGACTACGCCCGTTGTTTCCGGTGGCATTGCTGGCAAAATTCAGCCTGTAACCTTTAGGTACGTTGGCGGTGAAACGGGCTTCATAAACGGCGTTTACACGGGTTTGGGTGGAGAAGGTAAACCCGCCCAGTCCGGGGCTGGAATTCCCTACTACCTTTTGAATGCGTACCTGGAACACGCCGCTGTCTTTGGCCGTCTCGTAACGTGTTACCGTCACAGCCTCGCCTCCTGAATTGTTATACCGGGAAATACCATTCATACCTTTTACAAACTTCACATCTTTGTTCAGCGGGTAACCGGTAGCCTTATTGATTGAAAGCAGAAGGTTCTTATCTGTTTGCTCTATGGCAGACCAGTGACGGTTCAGGGTGACGTTTATGTCGCCCACCGTCCCGTTAAAGGTGTCTGTCAATACATAGTTCGTGAACTTCTTTTCCACGGCGTTCATACGGGTGCCCATGCTGGTAAGACTTCCGTCGATAGCGTTGGTTTTGTTCACATACGTGTCCAGTGTCCCTTCGGCGGCATTCATCCGGTTTCCCAGACTGGTGGTCGTACCGTCCAGTTTATTCAACCGGGTAGCATAGGTTTCCAGTGTTCCTTCAGCCGAATTCATACGGGTGCCCAGGCTGGTAAGTAGTCCGTTTGCTTTATCTTCAAACTTTGAAAACAGCTCCAGCTCGCCTTCGGCAGCTTTCATACGCAGTCCCAGATCAGCGACAGTATTATTTATGTCATCCGTCTTTTTTACATACAGCCCTAACGTTTCTTCAGCCATGTCCAGATCAATGCCGATCTGCGTGACGGTCGCATTTATCTTATCAGTCTTCTCACCCCACAGGCGTATATTTTCATTAGCGGCATCCAGCTCGATACCCAGGTTCGTAACCGTTTTATTAGTTGCATCTATCCTTTCCCCCAGGAGACCGATTTTTTCGGCCGTCTGCTCAAAGCGTGTGCCTACTTCGATTTTAAAATCATCTAATGGCCGGTTTGTAAGTGCCAGCACGTCGATGTAGATATCACCGGTAAACTTCAGGACAAAGTCGCCGGTTCCATCCCATGAACCGGAATATTCCAGGCTTTGGGTTTCGATGTTTTCCTCCAACGACTCAACAATAAACGGCAGGCGTCCTTCCGTCTGGTCTGACCCTTCAAAGCCGGCAGTCAATGTTCCGCCATTTTTACAAATGTATTTGAACGTCAGATACAGGACACTCGTGGCCGGTTCTGGCTTGCGTACATCGGCGTTTGCCTGGCGGATACCACTATTCTTAATCCGGAGCATGTTGCGGCCATCCAGGTTCACAATACCGGATACCTTGTCTTTTTGTGCGAAGAGGTTACGGTTGAACATTAACAGCTTGCCACCTGCCGTATATGTCCGGATCAGGTTCTCACGTTCCCATCCGTCGAGGTTCTCGGTAAAAGAGGCATTCTTCAGGAAGTTATCCTTCTCACTCATGTTATACGTCTTATTCTGCATATCGATGCGGAACAAATTCTCCATCATGTCGAGCCGGGTCTGGATGTTCTCACCGTTTTTAAAGTGGAACTCACCGATGGCATACAGGTTCTCAATGAACTGGCCGAAACCTTTGAGCCATCCGAACCAGGTATTATATATGCCGGCGAGATTCCCGGTTCTGCTTTTGATGGCATTGTCCGGGTCTGTTTTGGCGCCGTACAAAACGTCCGTATATGGGGCAAAGGCTCCAACGGTCGTGTTCATGATGATGCCTTTACGGTCAGGGTTCGTCAGGTTATCCATGCGTACCAGGACATCGCCCTTTGCAATATCGGCCACGTTCCCTGTAAAACTGTTATAGGTGATCCAGTCCAACCGGTTCTCACCCTGAGCGTCCGACCCGATGCCGCTGCCATCTACAACCAGCTCGTAATGCTTCATTACGTTATAGTCGTTTCCTGCAGCCGGACGGCCGCCAAAGCGTTGGCATTCCAGGCAGTCGTTTACCCAGAATGGATTATACAACAGGCCGCCACCGGTGTCCAAGTATATCTTTTTGTTTGGGATATCCACATGATCCACTTTCATCATGCCGGAAAAAACCGAGTTATCACCCTCGCCTTTCAGTTGATTGATGATCAGTTCAAATACACGGAGCGCTCCCCGGATCGTAACCTCATCGAATTCGGCGTAGGACTTCTTTTCTTTAGCCCCGGCAACATTCATCACTTCCCGTAGAAGGATTGCCCAGCCTTTGCCGTTCAGGAACCCGGACGCAAAATCAGGGGAGTTTACACTGTCATGAAATACACCGGCTCCTTTTACGTCTATGCCCTTTAAAAAGTGGATCAGTTCCCGTGCGGTGTCCTCTATATCTTTCCGGAGATATTTATCATCCAGTTCCCCAATGGCGGCCTCTATCTCTTTGTCAGTCCGGAGAGAGGAATACACGCTCTGATTACTGGCTTCCGCTTTGTCTCCGACACGCAGGATGTCATTGAACAACTTGCCGCAGACTCCCAGCCCCCGCATGAAATTGATATATGCTTTCGCTTCGTCCGGCTGATTTTTCAGAAGGAATTCACGCATGGAACGACGGGAAGAAAATACATTGTATTCACTCGGATCAGCGCTGTTCCAAGACTTCAGTACCTGGAGAACATCTTTATTAAGCTGCTCTTTAAAGGCAGCTTGTATCTCGGTGATGTTATTCTCCATCTTACTCAGTTTCGTGCTGCTGACGGCCATAGAACAGCCGATGTCCATTGAACACGGGTTGTTCAACTTACGACTGATTGATACGACACGACTATCCTGGTACCCGGCATCGAAATATTCACTATAAAGACGCACCCGGCGCCCTATCTTCAGGTTTATTTCCCGTTTTTCAAAGTCGACGTAATCGGTCGGTGCCTTGTAAACAGCCGTATCAATACTATATTTTTTCAAGAAATCAGCAACGGCAGCGGCCAGTTCTTCCTCGGCCAGTTTATAATACTCATCCGGCATCCGAAGGTTATACAGCACATAATCGTTTCCGGTTTTCGGGATCAGCCGGCCACCGGGCAGTTGTTGATTTTCATAAGGGTATTGGTTGATGATTTCAAACTCTTTCGTATCATTATGCCAGTTGACTTCAAAGTCCTGTCCATTGAGTTCTCCGGATTGAAATTTAACCATCTTCACCAAACCGGCGATTTCATAGTCATCAGGGTTAAACGTCAAGCCGGGATCAGTAAAATAATAGATATCACGTTCTACGTCCTCAATCATTTTCTTTTCGCTCCGGACGATACCTACCTGGCCGACACGTCTGGGATAAATATCTTTGAAGGCGGACTCTTCGGAATACTCCACGATGCCCAGGTCTGTATTCTGCTCCACATACTGGGCACCGCCGGGAAGATGTAACCGGGAACTGCCATATTTGGTACGGTCGATATTCCTGGTACTTCCAATCGGATATAACCTCGTGAAAAAAGGCGCATTGTCGTTACTGTCTTTACTGACACTTAACAAGCCTTTGCCATAGCCCAGCTCCAGCAGGTCTCCATGCTCACAACGACATAGGTTCATTGTGTAACCTTCCACCCACCACTCGGTACCGGTACCTTCAGCAAGTTTACCCAGACCATCAAAAACAGAAACGCAGTCATACTCTATATTCAGGTTCGGGGCGTCGATCACCTGGCCGATCGCCCACACGTCGCTCCCGGTTATACGGTTCATATTGTCGATAAACAACTGCAGATGCTGTGCCGGGCTATCGTTCAGTGAGAAGGATGTGGAGTTGTCACCATCTACCATCTTCAGGACGAGTCCCTTTTTTAACTTGGATTCGATGCCGTAAAACTTTACGTCATATTGGTACTCAACGGAGGATTTTTTCTGCGGGCGGTAGTTCTTTAGCAGCCAGTAGCGCTTACCCAGGAAATCCACATAGTCATTCACCTTCAGGCGGATGTATTCGAAGTGCGTAAAAGAGAGGGTCAGCACGTGGTCTGACATCAATTCCTCGTTTACGGTCGAACTATCAGCGGGAGGTACGGATGCCCGTAATGTTCCGTTTTGACTGTATATCTTAATTTCCATTTGAATACTGTTTGAACACTATTTGAACGTTGTTTAAATACTATATTGAGGGAACGGGTTCCCTGAATTTCACTTTGAACTTTGCGGCCACCGCTTCACCTTCCAAGGGCGTGAGCTGATCATATCCGGAACACTCCTTATAATACATCCGGTATGTTCGGTTCAGTTCCGGCAGCCGGATTTCCAACCAGCCGGATTTCAGTACGGCCAGGAAATCCTGATACTTTTTTATGAAGTCTGCCTTACCGTCAGCGACAATGGCGAACTGGAGTGTGACATCCCTCGCCTCAAAGGCCGGCGTTAATTTATCCGGCAGTTTCTCGCCGTCCTGCTCCCGGAACGTAACCGCCACATAGGCTTTCATCTTCGGTGGAGTCAACAGGGCGGCATAATTGGTGTTGTCACCGGCTTTGTCTTCCGTGAGGAAAGCGCCGTAATTCTTATAGACGTCGCCGCCATTGATGTAAAGTAATCCTTCCAGTATATTCATGGCTACTGTGTTTTTATACCATCCCTCCGCATCGTTGTGACTTCGTCGGAAATGGTTTTTAATTTTTCATTGCATCCGGCCGTATTCTCGGCTATCTCTCTCAGGTACTCCGTCGACTGGTGCAGCTCATCACTGACATACTGCACGTTTTCGTCTATATTTGCATCATGTTGCTGCACGGAGGTAAACAAACCTTTCAGCTCGGTGCCGGTTTCCTGATCCATTGTCTGGAATGATCCGGACTTTCCGCTTTGCTGGCTGTCTCCGTCATCCTTCCACAGATTGAACCCACGCTTTGCGGCCTCGGATTTCCAATTTTCCATAAACTCTTCGGCGTTATCCATGTCTTTACCGATGCCGGCATAGAAATCACCCATGATGTTCATAGCGTCTTTCGCTATCTGTTCCTCCGATTTACCGCTGCCATAGGCTTCCTCCAATTGCTTCTGCAGCTTATCAAATTTGCCCGCAAAAAAGAGGGAATAGGCTATCTGCCGGCCGAGGTTCTCCAGCACCTCGGCACCTTTGTCGCCGAAGCTCTCCCAGGCATCACTCCCGGTTTTGATAGCATCCACGATGCTGTCCATCATGCCGTCACCCAAAGAGCCAAAGGTATCCTGGAGATAATCCCAGAGCGCCTGCTGGGCTTCGTCGGCCTGTTCCTGTAAATCAATCAGGCTTTGCAGTAAGTTCTTATTTTCGTCCGACATGGTCTGCGTGCTGATGATCGTTTTCGCACGCTCCATGTTCAGACGGTTTTCCCCGTCAATCAGGTCAGGGTAAACTTGCAGTACACCGGTATAGATATCCTTTCCTTTGCCCCAACCAAACAAACCGGTTTTTTTATGGCCGGTCTTAACGGTGACATTATAAAGCCCACGTATTCCCTGTTCATAAGCCGTCTTTTGCTTATTGAATTCGTCCAGGCTGCCCTTCAGGTTAAAGGGGTTGAGTCTCTTTTCGGGGGCTTCACCTTTCAGTTCATCCTTATATGCCTGTATGGCATCCCGGTACACTTGCACAGCCCTGGCCGCCTTTGCAATCGACTGCTCACCGAAGATGTTCTCCGCCTCTTTCATCAGCAGGTTCTGCTGGAGTAACAGCAGGTTGTATTCCCGCTGCATGGCCAGTTTGTTGGCCGCTACTTCCGCCAGTGCCTGCTGGTGTCGTTTTTCCGCCTGGGCGCCCATGCTGAAGATGGCGGTCATGATCTGGATGGCGGCACCGACAATAGCGAGAATAACGGATGCCTTCTCGACGGCGGAGATACTTTCCCCGGCGCTCACACTTAATGTCTTTATTCCGTCAATCATGGCGATGGCACCGCCGGCAACATTACTACATGCCTGGAGAGCGGCTTTCGTCCCTTCATCCAGGAAGTCCATGCTGTCGATCATGCCATCTATCTCGGCTTTACAGCGTTTAATGGCCTGGGAGTTTTTCTTCCATTTTTTGGCATCGTCCGGAGCCTTTGTCTCGTTCTCCGCCTTCACGTATTTTATCTCGTCCTTCAGGGCGGCTACTTTAGCACGGGCGACCGCTGTCTCTTTGGAATTTTTACCATTACCCAGTTCGCTGTCATGAAGTGCCTTTTCTGCATCTTCCAGCGCTTTCTCCAATTGGGTTAGACTCATGCTGCTCAATTGGGACATCAATGCCTGGAAATAGACATCTTTCTCGGCATATACCCGGTCAAGTTCAGCCAGGTTGTCATTCTTCACCTGCTCGGCCTGCACGATGGCTGCGGCTATCTGACCGTCCACGTCGGCGTTCTCTGATGTATTGTTTTGCAGGTCATAGTATTGCTCCTGGAACTCATGGAGCATCTCACCGGCAGAACCGTCAGCATCTACACCGACACTGATAACGATACCTTTGGTGTCGGCGGCCAGCAGATCATCGGCACCATTCAGGACGTTATCAACGTATTCCTGCAGCTCTTTTTCTGAAAGCACGGTACCATCGGGCAATATCGGCGTGACAAGTATCTCCGTTTTCTTTCCGGAGGCATCCTCAATGCCATACTGGCTACTGAATACGGTAGCGATACCTTCACCGGCATCTTTCCAACCTGCTTCTACTAATTTGGCTGCGTCGATCTGGGGACGGGCGAGCAGGTCTACATTCCCGTTACCGAAAGCGGCGGTCATCTCATCGCCTATTTTTTTCAACCGGGCGGCAGAAGTTTGCGCCTGCAATTTGGCAATATCATCCTGGCTCTTTTTCTCAATATCCAGACGCTGCTGGGCGAAGTTGCGGTAGGGTTCCAGAAGTTTCTTTAAACTGTCCTCCCTGTCCTTCCGTTCCTTCTTATCCAGTTCCTCCAGTTCCCGGTCATACAACTGGGCGGCTTTCACCCGCTGGACACCGGCCTGGGCAGAGATAATCTGTTTTTCTTCGGGCTTGACTTTTACGCCGGCCTTTTTCAGCTTTTCATAGATGGCCAGGCGTTCCTTTTCTTCTTTGTCAATCCGTTGTTTCTCCAGTTCGAATTCATGCGCAGCCTGGGCACGCTGTTTGTCGTATCCGTCCTTTCGTAGAGCCAGGGTTTGCTCTTCTATTTTCATACGGGCTTTGACCTCCAGCTCGGCCAGATTATTGGCCGGTTTCTCCTTCGGGTCTTTCGGATCAGGCACGAAGTCGCCCAGTTTCGACTTTTTCTTCAGAGCGGCCAGTTCGTCCTGGAGCTTGGAGGCTTCATCCAGGTACGCTTGCTTTTCCTCTTTGGCAGCCTTGACGGCTTCCTCTTTTTTCCACTTACCGTTATTACTGTTTTTATAACCTTTATTGGAAGAGAAAAAACGGTCTACTTTACCTCCATATCCCCACCAGGTATCGTACTCTGCCTCCGGAGTGGCTTCGGCTTTATTAACCTTTTCATCTGCTTCGACGGCTTTATTCACGAGGCTCTGGGCTTTCGCCTGGAGGAACAGCATTTGAATATAGTCCTCACCCTTTTGCTGCAGCACGTCGTACCATTCACCTACCGTTTTGTAATAGCCGAACGTTTCGCCGTACTTACGATTTAACTCTTCAACCTTTACCTTTTCCTGCTCTTTGGTGCCATTAAAATCTTTTAGGGCACGTTTGGTATTATCAATCTCCACACGGGCTTTCAGCATCTCAGCACGGCCGTTCTTCTCAATTTCGACACGTTCGGCCGCTTTGGCGGCTGCTTTGGCCTGGGCATCGGAGTATTTGTCCCAGGCAATGATAAGACCGGTAACAACGACGGAAAGCCCCAGGGTAAGGGTTGCCATCAGCGCTTGTGCGGCAACGGTCGATATGCCCAGGGAAGCAGCTAACCGGGTATTGGCGGCCGTGAGCATGTTTTTCATTTTCACGACAGTCACCAGGCGAAATGCGGAGTCCTTATTCAGGGCATTCATCACCTGCTGGAGTCCCATCGTGATGGCCATGACGCTTTGCACCTTCGTCTGTATTTTGATCAGGTCTTCATTTTCGGAGGCAAAAACGCCCATCACGCCAGTAGCGACAGTAAAGCCGCCGGCCAGACCGTTCACGCCGGAGATGACTCCCTGCAAATTGGCGTCATCGTTGGCCAGGATGTTCGTTTGCGTCCGGAGATCACCGATCGTATCAGCCAGGTTGGCGGCTGCGGCTGCCATCTTCTGGTATTCCGGTGTGGTCTCTTTTCCTTCCAACCGCATTTTCGCCATCGCATCCTGCATTTCACGGAGCTGCATGGATAGACGTTTACCGGAGGCACGGGTCTGCTCGTATTCTTTCTCCACTCCCTGGAGCGCCGCTTTCTCTTCGTCCAGGCACTTTTTACAAGCGTTGATCTCAGCCAGCATTTCAGCCTGACCGGCTCCCGGCGCCATCTTGGCATATTGTTTTTCTAAATTCTTTAAATCCTGCTCTACCTGGTTGATGACAGACTTCTGCTCGGTGATTTTCGCTTTCACCTGGTCAGCGGTCTGGGCTACTTTATCACCCATAGACGTGGCTGCCTGGCCGGCTTTATCCAGTCCGTCAGTCAGTTTGTCTCGCATGATGAATTCTATCTCAACAGGTTTCATATTACTTTTTTAATCGTGATTGAAAATAGCCCAGGGCACCGCTGCCTTGACCTTTTTTATTATTCTCTTTATTTTTACCGCTGACATAACGAACGGCATCGGCCGACATCATGACCAGGGTTTGATAGTTTACTTTCCACATTATATAATATAAACTCCATCCGGTAGCAGTAGCAATCTGCCAGATGACACCAAAGGGGCTATGGGAGCCGACAACCCGGCCACTTAACTCCCCTTTCCTTTTTGGCTCAGTTTCGGCCGGAGCGGATTCGCTATTTCGGCTGATCTGATAATATTCATAAAATCCTTTGTCCCCAGCAGGGTGATAAAACGGAGGTTGGCACCCTGAATAAAAGCGTCAGGAACAAACCAACGGATAAACCAGGCCATAAAGGGCGAAAGGAACCAACCGGAAAAGGCGCCCCGGCAAATGGTTAGTGCTATCATCTTACTAACCCGTGCCCCATGTTTAGCCAGGAAAACCATTTCTTCGTGTTTGTTGAAGGCTTTCATTTCTTCGTAGGTGAACCCGATCTTCAGGTAGTGCCGGGCAATCCTTATCTGATTGCCCAGGCACGGCCGTTTCATTGTCATGCGTAAGGCGAAGCGCTTGCCGGTAAAAGGTATTCTGACCGCTTTTAAGGGTAGGGAAACACCTATATCCAGCAGCGCTTCCGCTGCTTCCAGTTCCACATTCATATTTTAAGCGCCTCCTTCAGCCGGAATGTCATCGATGGTGAATGGATCGCTACCATCGGCCGGTTCCGCAATACCCAGTTCGCACTTGATTTTAGACACGCTGGTCAGGTTCAGGTTCCCACTGATATACGCCGACAACATGCAGTTCGGGATCGTAACACGCTGTCCGGAGTCCGTATCAATAGTTACTTCGCCGGTAATGGTAACCAGCTTACTGGGAGCTGCCCAGCCGGTTGTCTTTTCACCCGTCTTTTTGAGGGTACCGCCCATTGTAGCCTGCAGGTTCTCGTAGTTGAATTCGATCAGATCAAATGTGGGTTTTACGGTACCGTTGCTCTTTGGAATGATTTTTACCGGATAGCCCTTTTTTTGGGCGGCTCTGATTTCGGTAGTCTCACCTTTGGCTCCACCCCAATCGAACGACTCATCTTCGATATAGCCCAACGACTTACCATTGAATTTAAACTCGTCCAGGCCGTACATGAATTTTTTTTCCATCTTATTTTCTCTTTAAAATGATTAGTATAATGATTGATAATACACCGGAAACAAAACCGATTGAACACCATTTGAACGCTGTTTGAACACCGTTCTTTTTCACTTCGGTGAGCTGCTTGTCTGTGTCACTCCGGATGCGGGTCAATTCCTTTTCGTAACGTTCGCACTGAAGCTGCAGGCTATCGCAGGATGCTGCCACGTAGAGGGTGTCATTCCGGGCGGTAACCTTTACCCCGGCCTGTCCTTCCTTTCCGGTAAAGGATGCGCCGGGAGGCAAGCTATGGAGGCTCTGCGTCGGTATCTTCAGCTCTACCCTCGATGCCGGTACCGGGATGTTGATCATCTGTCGGATTTCTTTCAGAAGCACGCTGTCTCGGACGACTCTGGTGTTTTCGGTCATTTTCTTCGTACTTCCGCAGCTCACCACGAATAGGGCAATCAGCGTAATGCTTACAAGTGCTGACCATCGACATAGCTCTCTCCAGACGGGAGATCGCACGGTATAATTTTCTATTTTCATTCTGTAACGATTCTAACGTGGTTTGTAAGTCCTCACTGGTGGACTTATAATAATCAAAAATTTCCTTTTTTTGCCTGGCCTTATTCACCTTCCTGTTTACAAGCCATGTGCCCAGTGAGAACAGGCAGCCGGAAGAAATAAAAGCGATCAGGAGTTCAAGCCATGTGTACATGATACTTTTCCCTTTCATTGTTTAATTAATAAATCCCAGCCGGCATTCACATCTGCCATGTTGGCCGGCACTCCGTTTTCGACTCTGCTCATGGCGGCAGCAATCCGGCACATAATATTCCGGTTATACACATCCACTACCTGGTCGGGCTGTACACCGGCACCGGCACAGACTGCCCGGATGTAATTGTCCGTATGGTTCTCGCAGGGAGGCGCCCAGCGGTTGATCATCTGACTCACTGTTTTGCATCCGTTCAACCGGGAATAGTTCTGCAACAGCTTCAGCATGGCACGGTAACCGTAAGCCATGCTGGTGAACTGCTTGAAGGCCGGATCAGTGGAGGGGACTTTCTCCCCTTGCCACTTGGTCGGACTTTTACGGATGTTGCCCGGATTGTTATTATTCAGTCCCCTGCTCATAATCAGTTACCGTCCTCCTCGTCGATGTGCTGAAGAACTTCTGCCGCTACACTGCCGGCATCCGGGTCGCTACTGAACCAGGCTTTCCCGTCAAAGTACAGATCAACCGTTTTGCCGCCGCCGATCATCACGTCACCGATCGTGATTGTTTTGTCCGCAGATTTATTTACGACTCTCAGGTGCGCTCCCAGGACAGCAGCGTCACCGGTGATGTTCCAGGAAGCATCGGCCGCCGGGGTGGCTTCAATAGCTGAAGAATAGGCGCTCACCGTCACAGTGGTACCGGTCAATTTCGCCGCCTTATTCTCACGAGTATCCATCAGGACAACCTCTTCACCGAAAGCGATGTTTGTATCGGCGGTCATCAACATCTTGAAGAAATAAAGCTCGCCGGCATTTTCCAGTTTGTCGATCTGGATCACGTCCATGTCGTCCTGAAGGTTTACGGCACCCCAGGTATTGGAGTCGATGTCCATCGTGGCGATAGTACCGATGATAACTCCGTCAGGCCATTGTGATAACGGCACAATGGTGGTGTTTTTGAAACGCTGGGCGTTTTGGTCTGTCCAGTTGGCGCCTTTTGCGGTCTGGGCGGTCAGTTCGTTATCATAGGTATCCGCATCGTTCACGCTCATGATATATTTGAAACGGGGATCATTACGGAGAACCTCCGGAGTAGCCTGGCGGATAGCCTGCATCTTTTTAATCATGCTGGTCTCTTTCGTTTTTACACGGATCACCTCCGGATCGGCAAGCATACGGGTGAGGATACCGTTAAACAGGTGGTCATCGTCATCACCGTACACACCGTTGATGAAGTGTCCGCCCAGTTCGAAGTTCACCACTTTGCCCATCTCATTCAGCAGTTCATTCTGCCCTTCAGGCGGAAGTTCCAGGAACACCAGGTTTCCTTTAGGCTGCCATTTACGCCAGATTTTCTGGAAGGTACGGGGATTAAACGTGGTAAAGGCCATGAAGTCCATCGGGATCAGTTCCTTTTCGTCATACTTGAAATCGCCTTTGGAGTCGGACAACTTCGGCATTTCTTTGCGCTTCTGCAACATCTTACCCGTTTTCATGCGGGGAATGGAGAATTTCTTCGTCACTTCCGGCTCCAGGCGGATCAGTCCTTTCTGGACGAGTTCATTACCGGTTGATGCTTTGGTGAGCAGCTTTTCCAGTACCTCACCGTCGTAATTGGTATTTACAATAATAATTGCCATATAAACATTTGTTTTTAGGGGTTACACTTCGTATCCGTTCTGCTTACGGATTTTGCTCATCTCTGCATCCCAGGGACTGGAACCGGAACCATCGGCAGGCTTACGCAGGTTGTTCATGACACGACGCTTTGCCGGCAGCGCTTTCAATGCCGCCTCGGCGTTTGTACGGTCGGATTTCAGTAAAGCCTTATAAGTGGCTTTCTGAGGTTCGGTAATGCGGCCTTCATCGAATGCGGTGGTTACAAGGGCTTCGATTTCCGCCTCTGCATCAGCGGCCGCTTTGTCCTCATACACTTTATTCTTTGCCTTCAGGGTGGTGACCTCGGTAACAAGGCCGGGAACTTTGTCCGCTTCTGTCTCCAGGTGAGTGATCTGGCGGAGTACGTCATCATCCGTCGCACAGTTCTGGAACGCCGGACGCTTTCTCAAATCATCTAAGTTCATTTGATTTTCATTTTGTGACTGGCTTTGCAGTCGGTTATTAAAAATGGTATATATCTGATCCGGCGTTGAGTCTTCCGGAACGGTTTCTTCCATGTCGTAGATGCCGTCAATCAACCCGGCATCAAGAGCCTGCTGGGCAGTCAGCCAATGGTCGGAGCCATCAAAGTACGCCGCTTTGATTTCTTCCACGCTCTTTTTACAACGGGCAGCGAGCATTTCGGCCAGGGTACTCTCCAGGGAGTCAATCTGGTTAATGACTTCGGCCAGTTCTTTCTTATTTCCGTAGGCACCTCCCTGGATACTATGTAGCATCAGTCTGGAAAAGCGGCTCATAAAAACCGGCTTCCCGCACAAAGCTATGGCAGAGGCAATGCTGGCGGCAATACCATCCACATACAGCGTTATATCCGATTTGCTGTTACGGAATGCGTTAAAGATGGCAATGCCGCTATACACGTCACCGCCGTTGCTGTTTATCCTGGCGTCTATCTTCTGATATAATGCCTCCATCTCCATCAACTCCCGGACAACGTCACCGCTGCGTACTTTGTCGTAATCACCGATATCGCCGTACAAGAGAATACAGCAGTCCGTCTTACCCGGTATCATATTAAAAAATTTGCTCATGCCTTATCGTTTTTAAGTGGTCATTTGCGGCAGTTTCCCTGCCCGATTACTGCGCAAATTTGAGCTAACTTTTACCGTTATGCAAATCGCAAAAGCATGATAAAACTTTAAAAATGAATGATATGAACATAGAGTTGCATGATGCGTATCCCGTTTTTTTTCTCCCCTTTATTATGACAATTTTGCCCTAAAAAAGAAGCTGAATATGGCAGAATTATCGAATAAGCAAAAAAAAGGAATGGGCAAAATTGCTCTTCATAAAGGAGAACCTTACACAGGCGGAAATAGCCGAACGTGTAGGGATTTCACGTATCACCATTAACAAGTGGATCAATACGGAAAACTGGGAACACCTGAAGGCGTCTATCACCATAACAAGGGAGGAACAGCTAAAAAGTTTGTACCGTCAACTGGCAGAGCTGAACACGGTTATCGGTGACAGGCCGAAGGGAGAACGCTACCCGACCACACCGGAGTCGGATACCATTTCTAAACTCGCCAATGCCATAAAAAAAATGGAAACGGAGGCCGGACTGGCTGATATCACGTCCGTATTCAGCGAATTTTTAAAATGGCTCAGAACTTTCGATCCGGAGCAGGCAAAACAAATCTGCCCGGTTCTGGATGCCTTTGTAAAATCTAAATTATCCTGATATGGCAAAAAAGAAACTCACACCTAAAGACCGGCAGGCGCTGGACGTATGGAATGAACTTGTTGCCTCCATCAAGGAAAGCTCGGACATTGATCCATCCGATTCGGTTGCTGAAATTGAGGCACGGAAAAAGCGGCTTGAAGCGGATGACGAAGCATGGTTCCAGTATTACTTCGCTCAATATTACACCTGTGAACCGGCCGATTTCCATAAGAAGGCTACCGCCCGGTTGATGTCGCACAGTCGTTGGTATGAAGTGCGTGCATGGTCACGGGAGCTTGCCAAATCGGCACGGAGTATGATGGAGATAATCAAACTGGCTCTGACCGGCAAAGTCAGAAACGTACTGCTTATCTCAAACTCGGCGGATAATGCCGAACGCCTGCTGCTGCCGTTCATGGCCAACTTCGAAGAGAACCAGCGTATCATTCAGGACTACGGGATACAGAAGAAACCGGGAAACTGGGAGACAGGAGAATTCACCTGTATGTGCGGATGCTCCTTCAGGGCTATCGGTGCCGGACAATCACCCCGTGGTACACGTAATAAGAACTTCCGACCGGACTTTATTCTCATTGATGATATTGATACGGATGAAGAATGCCGTAACCCGGAACGAATAAAGATTAAATGGAAGTGGCTGGAGGAAGCATTGATACCGACAATGTCCGTATCAGGTAACTACCGCATACTGTTTAACGGGAACATCATCGCTGCCGAGTGCTGCATCACCAGGGCTATCGCAAAAGCAAAAGAATTAAAGTCCAAAGGTATCGGACACGTTGATATCATCAATATACGGGACAAGAACGGCGTGTCCGTATGGCCGCAAAAGAACTCGGAGGAAGATATAGACCTGTTTCTTTCGCTTGTTTGCGCCTCGGCCGCACAAAAGGAATTCTTCAATAATCCGGTTTCGGAAGGGGAGGTATTTAAAGAGATCACTTACGGCAAAGTGCCTTCCCTGAAAAGATTTAAATTCCTGGTAGTATATGGTGACCCGGCACCGGGAGAGAATAAGACTAAAAAAAGCTCTACAAAAACCATCTGGCTCTGCGGGATGCTGGATGGCACCTTGTACGTGATAAAGGGATTCCTTGACCGGGGACTGAACAGCGGGTTTATAGATTGGTACTTCATATTGAATAAATATGTGGCAGGACGGACTACGGTCTATAACTACATAGAGAACAACTCCCTGCAAGACCCTTTTTTCCGGCAGGTATTTATGCCTTTGGTTGACCAGAAAAGGAAGGAAAGAAATGCGTCATTAAACATCACTCCCGATGAAGAAAAGAAAACGGATAAGGCGACCCGTATCGAGGCGAACCTGGAGCCTCTGAACAGGGAGGGATACCTGATCCTGAACATTGACGAAAAAGAGAACCCGCACATGAAACGCCTGGATGACCAGTTCCGGCTTTTCGACCTCTCCCTGAAATTCCCAGCAGACGGGCCGGACTGCATCGAAGGGGCAAAGCGGGTAATTGAACGGAAGATGGAACAACTCACGCCGGCCGTTGCAATACCGGTAAAAGCACTACGGAAATTCAACAAATACCGCCGATAATACTCACTTTTAAATATATGACAATGGGCAAATTCATTTCAAAAACAGACTTTGACGCCACCGTACATAGGGATATTCTGGAAGCCATTACACGCCAGGACGAGACGGTGGTTGAAATTTGTACGGAGAGGGCGATCAGCGAGATGCGCTGCTACCTCTCCGGACGCTACAACTGCGATGCGGTGTTCTCCGCTACCGGTACGGAGCGTAACCAGCTCGTACTGATGATGTGTACGGATATAACGGTGTATCACCTGTTCTGTATCCATAATCCGCAGAAACTCTCCCAGATGCGTAAAGACCGTTACGAACGTGCGGTAGAATGGCTAAAGGCCGTCCGCAGGGGAGATATCTCCGTCGATGGACTTCCGCCGGCCGAACGGACTCCAGAAGAAGCGGTGGCCTGTTCTCCATACCAGATGCGCAGTAATCCAAAACGTATAAATCACTTTTAATCATGGGAAAGAGTAAGAAGAAATTCAATAAAATAACCGTCCAGGGTAATGTCGGAAGGCAACCGGAAAAGGCCGGTACAAAAACCATCATACTGACCCAGGCACGTCGGGGGAGCATTGATGTAGGCGATTACATGACTGCTATCAGGGCGGCGGAGAATGTGGACTTCCCGTCCTGGTCTAAGCTGTATGACATCTACGATGACGTACTGACTGACGGGCATCTCTCCGCCGTTATCCAGAAAAGGAAATCGCCGATCCTGAACACGCCGATCGAATTCAAACGTAACGGCAAAGTTGATGAAAAAATCGGGGAGCAGTTACGCTCGCCCTGGTTTCGTAGTTTCCTCTCCGACCTGCTGGATACCGTTCAGTACGGAACATCCACAATGCAGTTCTTTCGGGATGGGGAGTGGATCGGCTACGACCTGATACCCAGAAAGCACGTAAATCCGGTAAAGCGTATCATCCTGCGCCGGCAAACGGATATCACCGGGGACAGCTTCGACGATTACGCCGACCTGGTGTCGATTGGTAATCCTCGTGACCTGGGATTATTGGCGAAGGCAGCTCTTTATGTGATTTACAAACGAAATGCGATGGCTGACTGGGCACAATTCATTGAGTTGTATGGTCATCCCTTAAAGGAGGGAATATATGACGGCTGGGATGAAGAGTCACGCAGGAAAATGACGGATGACCTGTTCAATATGGGCGGGTCGGCAGTCATCATGCACCCGAAGGGCACGGAAATAAAGATACATGATGCCGGCAGTAAAGCGGCCAGTAGCGATCTTTACAAGTCATTCCTGCAGTTCTGTAATGACGAAATCAGTAAGTTGGAACTGGGTAACACGCTGACCACCGAGGCCGGCGATAAGGGCACTCAGGCACTGGGTACCGTGCATCAGAATGTGGAGGACAAGATTGAAAGAAGCGACCGGGAAATGGTGTTAAACGTGCTGAACTACGAATTGACGGATGTCTTCACGAACCTGGGAATGAACACCACCGGCGGGGAGTTCTCTTTTGTGGTACCGCAAAATAAGGACTTGTCGGCACGTATCCTGATTGATACGCAGTTGAAAAACATGGGGTTGCCTATTTCGGACGATTATCTTTATGAAACCTACGGAATTGAAAAGCCGAAGAATTACGAGGAACTGAAGAGCAAAAAAAACATGCAGCCGGGCGATCCGTCTGAAAAGCCGGAGGACGGACAGGAGAAAAAAGAAGCGGAAGAGGATGACAGCGCCCAGGAGAAGATAGACAAGAAAAAAGAAAACTTCTTCAAAAATTTGTTTTCCGGTTTTTTTCCGGACGCCCCCAAAGGAGACCAGGGGGCAGCTTTAGAGTTTTAATGAACGATCTGTACCGGGATGCCAGGAAGGTTAAACCGGTTGAGAGCAGCTTTACCTTTGATGATGAAGCCCTAAAAAAAGCCCTGAAGCGCATATATGAAAAGGACGTGAACCCGATGGGCGACATTGAAGAGAATTTATTCAATGCGGTATTTGATACAATGTCATCGGCTGTGGATAAAGGGTTCGGGGTTCCGGATGCGACTGATCCGGACATAGACTTTTATAAGGCTCTCAAAAGTGATGCCGCCGTGTTCTCCGCATTCAAGACACACCGGTGGCAGAACGACATCGCCCGGCAGATGCTCGATGAAAAAGGGAACCTGAAAAGTTTCGATCAGTTTAAGAAGGATGTGGCCAGCCTGGTAGACCCGCAGCATAAGGACGCCTGGCTCAAAACGGAATATGACACGGCCATACTCCGGGCACGCCAGGCAGCGGAATGGAAACAGTTCGAACGGGAAAAGGATATACTTCCGAACCTGCGCTGGATAGAGAGTACCAGTATCCATCCCGGAGCGGATCACCGCCAGTTCTGGGGGGTGATACGTCCGATCGACGATCCCTTCTGGAACCGTCACCGGCCGGGTGACCGCTGGAACTGCAAGTGTGGCCTGTCTGCTACGGATGAACCGGAAACGCCTGAAGCAAATCTTCCGGCAGGTGGGGCTGATGATAAACCGGCATCCGGTCTGGGTGGTAATCCGGGAAAGACGGGGAAGCTCTTCAGCCGTGATCATCCCTATGTTACCGGGGCATACAAAGGAGCAAAAGAGGCGGTTGAAAACTTCATCCGGGAAATGGAAAAGAAGATGGTATCACCCCAAATGCCGAAGGCTCTCCGGACGGATGGCGAGTACCTGAAGGATAAGAAGATCGTGTTTAAAAAGAAATTCTTCGACCTGATAGACAATACTCCAGGTAAGGATGTACGCTTTCAAATTGATAAAAACGGCAAGGGATCGTATTATATGCCGGACACGACGCATGTACAGGAAGGGCGTAAGGTGGTCTCTGTACCGGAACCGATGCGGCGCATGGTGCATATTGCCGAAAATGCAAGGAACCAGGCGAGCGACTGGCACCGGGAGAGTGTGGTCTATCACGAATTCGGGCACGCCATCGATGCGCAGCGCAACATGTATAAGAGCCGGGAACTTCTGGAGTTGATGGAAAGGCAAAGGAATTTTATGAATGAAAGGCAGACCTACATGGTTCGGAAAGAAACGTATAATCCTGCCACGAACCGGTATGATAAAGTACTCACAAAAGTAAGGATGTCACGTATTGCCTATGCTGACGAACGCCTGAAGGATTTACAGCGAAAACTATACCGGATGGATATCAAAACATTCACCCGGCGGGGTATTACTAAAAGCGATGTAATGGAGCAGATCGGGTCTGCCAGGGATACCATAAAGGCTCTTAACGTGAAGTATGGCTTCGGTCATGACACCGCATATTTCAAAATACCGGGAATGGCGGAGAAGGAATTTATAGCGCACTGCTTTGAAAACACGTTTGTCGGGAATAAGGTCTTTGAAAAGTGCCTGCCGGAATTATATGCAGAGATGGTGGAATATATAAAAGGACTTTAGGCAATGGTAACCTCGAAAGGACAATCAAGAACACCGGCGGCCTGCAGGGCGTCGTCATATCGCAGCACGATACGTTTACCCTCACGCTCGCATTGTTCAAGCATAGGGAAAAGCGCATCATTGAGTTCCATATATGCCGAAAGCACCGTGTTACGGTACTCCTGGTCTTCGCCGTCGAACGCATAATGTTCGAACAGAGCATCACCAGACATACGGGATGTGTCGATTTTCTGCTGCATATCTATTGATTTTTCGCAAATATACAATAATTATTTTATAAACAAACGCTTATGAACTTAGAAACATTAAAAAAGGGCAATACGATCCAGGAGAACATTGTCTATCTGACTAAAAAACTGGCTCTGTTGACAGAGGCCATTAACGGGATCACTGAGGAAGATACGCTTTATACGGATATCAGGTCAAGTGCGTGGAATGAAAAAATTATCATCGGTGATTTGGTGCCGGGCAAGGAAATATTAATCCTGTACCGGGATAGGGTCAGGAAGAAAATAGATTCCCTGGAGACGGAATTCGCAGCTCTTTAATACCGTTCAAACACTATTCAAACGCTGTTAAATGGAGATAAAAGATTTCGTCAGGCAAATAAAGGAAAAGCGCAGGGAACTGGATGAACTGATGCGCCGGAAGATGCCGGTACATGCCGGGCGGCTGGCTAAAGACCACTACCAGGAGAACTTCCGTAAAGGAGGGTATGTCAATGGTGGCCTGAAGAAATGGAAGCAGGCCAGGCGGCTCTCTTCCGGAGGAAAGGATGCCGGCAGCAATTACGGCACGCTACTCAGTTCCCGGAACCTGTTGTACGGCTCAATCAAGTATATACCATCGGCCGGAAAGGTGAAGGTCTGCAATGACCTGGTATATGCGCCGGCGCATAATTGGGGAGAAACATTGCATCCGACGGTTACGGCCAAAATGCGGCGCTTTGCATGGGCGAAGTATTACCAGGCCGGCGGAGGCAAGAAGAAGGGCACAGAGGGCACGAAAAACGGCGAGGAAGCCGACCCGCCGGAGGCTGTCAATTGGAAGAGGTTAGCGCTTACCAAAAAGACAAAACTCTCCATTAAAATGCCGAAACGCCAGTTCCTGGGAGAAAGCAAGGAACTGGATGAAAAGATCGCTAACAAAACAGAAACGGAAATCCGTAAAATTTTAAATTCTTAAAAATGGAAGATGTATTTTTATCAATCCAGGAAAGGATTGCGGAAAGCCTGCCGGAACTTTCACTCGTGGACGAGGATTACGGCCAGTTGATTACTGACGAGGACACATATCCGGTTACCTTCCCGTGTGTGCTGATGGGAGACATTGAAGCTGACTGGGAGAATATTGGTGCCGGCGTGCAAAAAGGCGTCTGCAGTATTACCGTGAAGTTGGCTATCGACTGCTACGATGATACGCATTATACCTCCGGAACGGCAGACAAGATCCGGGAGCGTCTGGCGCTGAACAAACGATTATATAAAATGCTTCAGGGGTTCAGGAATTCCAGGGAGATGAGTGCGCTGATCAGGACGAAAAGCACGGATTACTCGCTACCGCACCAGGTGAAGGTTTACGAGACCACATTCCGCTTTACCTACCATGATGACAGTGCGGCTATTCGTTAGTAAAAAGGGTAAGTTGTTCAGCCGTAAGACGGGGTTTCTTTACTCTGGGTACAGGCTGGACAACGATATCCGTAAGTTTCCGGCAGTTGTTCCGGATGATGGCCATGATACGTTCCTCGGAAATGAAAAATTCCTGCTCGGACAATACCTTCAGGGCATCATCGAAACGCAGGCGTTGCACTTCCGTCCAGTAGTAGTACCGGCGGAGTAACTTTTCGTCCCGTTTTGCTATCAATTCTTTATTCCTTCCTTTTGGCATCTGGCTGTAAATCTTATACAAAAGTATGTTTTTTATGTGAGAAAGCTGAATGATGCCCATTAAAAAAGCCTGTAAACATCAAATTTACAGGCTCTTATTAACCGGGTTAAGTTACTACATCGTAAGCGGCTCACATTTATCATCCCTCCCTACTACAAACGGCCTTACTTTTGTGACAACATGGCTACTTACTTTTACTTTACCGGTTCCCTTACAAAACCGGCACTCACATGGAGGCTGGCTTTTGTCCGTCCGATTGTACTGGAGACCGGTACCGCCGCAGCTCCGGCAGATCGTAATGTGAGGCGCCACCCTCCGGATCACCGTCCGGACTTCCGGGTCGGTCATTTCTGCCTGCTTATCCAGGTACCGCTGTTTCATTTGGCCGATGACGCAGTATTTATACGTCTTAGCAAATCGTTTCTCAGGGACTGTCCCTCTGTTTTCTACCATATCGGCAACAAACAGGAGCGTTTCTTCACCCCATCGCCTGGCGTTGGCAAGCTGCTCCGGGGTTTCACAAGAGTCCAGCACCCGAAGGATGGGTGCCAGTTTCTCGTTAAACATTTTTTCAATCTGTACCATACGCAACATTACATAGCCGCCAGGGAAAGCGGAAGTTTCACTTCGTTGCCCTTTTCATCCTTCAGGGTTACTTCGATGAACTGGCAAGATGGAATCGGACGATACGCCGCTTCTATAATACTAATGCCGTCCAGGAACATCTCATTCTGCTTTTTGGCTGCCAGCTTTTTCAACTCCAGCACTTTGCTCGCCTTCAGGTTGCCTTTGCGGTCTTTGGCCAGCAAACCCATCACCGTGTCGATCAGGTCGGCGGAGTCTTCGTCTTTCGCCAGGGAGTTCAGGTACTCCTTAACCTTCGCAATACCGTTATTAACCGTATCATCCCAGCCTTCGTTAATGCGGTTTCCCAGAGTGATGGACATCAAACCATCCTGAGTGGTAAAGGTGTTGCTGCGACGATCGGCTTTCGTCTTGAAAAGATCATCTTTCATGTCGATCAACGTGTCGGCAGCCTCAAAAACGGCTTGCTTGATCAGTACCATCTGGCTGCTCAGGTTCTGTAACTTTTTCACATTACTGACTACAAATTTATCCACGAGTTCTTTGTAGGTTTCACGGTCTTCCTGAATTTTCAGTTTCGCTGCTTTGTCCTCTGCTTCAAGTCTGGCACGGAGTTCAGCTTTTTCTTTGTCTGTCAATTTTTCGTAATCCATAATCTTTGTTTTTAAATGGTTATTAATCTTTTGTCACTTTGTATCCATTTTCTCTGAGATATATTGCTACATACTCATCGTTACCGACATCCTTAAGAACATCAAAAAGGTAAGATTCTACATATTTGGCAACTGCATCAGCATTTGCGTAATCAATATTTTGCGAAATAAACTTCGCTTTCTCTGTTCTTCCTAAACCTCTAAAGGCTTCTTCTATTTTGCTCATATTTTCTTGTTTCGATTATTATAATGTACCTACAAACTCACGTAATTGGTTACGATAAACCTCTCTCTCTTTCTCTTCCTGATCGTTTAATTCGGAATAAAGGTCATGGTCGAAAAGTTCATCAATTGCATCCCGACACATCTTTTGTAGTTTCTCAGGTTTAACCGCATCTAACTCTACTTGACCTAATCCATCCCAATTGGCGGTGCGACTATCTGTTTCTTTAGCCGGTGCCGATGGCAGTTTCCATTCAATTACCTGATGTTCCATTAAAGCAATTCGACGCACTTCAATACTTTCGCAACCAAGACGGCGAATGTTCTCTTCAATAGCACGAGGGATATCTTCACCGGATGGATCGTAGTCTCCGAAATAGATTATTACAGGTATCTTCCCTCGTAACTCAGCTTCTTTAAAACGCTGTGACGCTTCGTTTAAGAATGTTAGTGACGGATAACCTTTGCAAGCTCCAAGTGCGACATAGCTACGTGTACATGGACTTTGGAATACCCCTTGAAGGGCTTTCTTTTCGATGAATACTTCTGGGTAATAAAGCTGATTCTCCCATCGGTTTTTATAGTAGATATCCATCCAGTTCTTTATCGCCTCTTTGCCTTCTTCGATTGAGGAGTAGAGGTCTGTTTCCTCATACTTCGTTTTTCCAACCATTGTACGGTCAAGGTCGGAAAACGTATCAAAGTCTACCAATCCAGCCCAGCGTGCGTCAATCATGGCAGATACAACACGTTTATAGTGCTTAATGCTATTTGTCATTCCAATTGATACAAGTTGGTAATGAAGACCACGAAGAGTCAGTACTCCTTTCTCATAACGACTAACAATTTCTATGGCATTGTCCGTTATCCACTTTCGTGTAAATTTATCTTTCGTTATTTTACTCATTCCCCAATAGTTATTAGTTAATCCCAAAATCCTATCTGTATCAATTCGTCGCCATTCTTAACAGCTATAATGCCTTTGCCTTCCTCCGTCTTTTTGAAATTATAATCATCATCTAATATCCGGAGGAACACTTTCCCGTAATCAGAGAATTGAGAATGCTGCTCATCATTGAGAGCAACGGCTTTCACCGTTATTCCATTCTTATCCACATATTTAAAAATTACACCTTTGCTCATTTTTATTCAGATTTAAATTATTATTCATCGTCGAAATCTTCATGATGCAAATTATATCCAGCCAGAACAGCCTTCTTTAATTCTTCCCGGAGATCGCAGTTTTCAGACCCAGACGAAAGCATCCGGTCGGCTATTTCGTATGCACGTTCTTCCAAAGTTTTTTCACCAACTTTGGAATATTGGATGGTCATGCGTGTATTATATTTCTCGCCTTCGCAATCCATAGTTTGACTTAAAGCTATTTCTGCAGCATTCATCCGGATAGCTTCTTCTGATAGCGTCATAAGGATAAATTGCATCAACGTAAACCTTTCTTTACCACCCTCTTTCGCTGCATTATTTAAGAACTTGCAGACCACTTGGTCTTCTTCTTTTGTCAATTTCATAAATTCATTTTTTACTTTATAGAATATTACTAAAAACCGGTCTTTCCCGGCTGTCAGCCTTAGCTATGCGATAACTTCAACACTGGTGTAGGCATACACAAGACACCCTCTTAATGCGGGCAATGGTGTCCTTAACCCGCCCCGTTCCTTTCATTTGTCAAATGTTCCTTTTTGCTTTCACTATCACGTCGAACAACGTGTCATATACAGCGTCATCCGGATCGAAATAAGGAAGGGCATCTTCGCAGGCGTCGAGCAGTTCTGGAGCAGCCGCTATCAATGCTGCATTTTCCTTCTGAATTTCGGTTCCTCTTTCATGACCACCGACCGGCATGGGGACGATGGCGACCGGGCGTTCTATGGCGTCATCCACTTTTATCATGATGGCGCCATCCGGGAATACCGGAGTATATGTTTCCACGCCTTTCCACTTCTCTATTTTATACTCAGCCGTTTTCCCTTCAGCAATTGCCTGTTCCTTTTCAAATGTTTCCAGAAACAAACAGATTTCACCGGCAGTGGAAAAAACACCGTCAAACAGTTTGTACATCAACTCTGGTTCCTCCTGCCATATTTGGTAAGCTATCACCTTTTTGCCGGCACCTTTCATCCAGCCAGCTTCTGCATGTGCAGAGCGTCCGCAGGGAAGCATCAGGACGCACACGTCAGCCCACTGCATAGCGTCAAAGTCCGATTTGAACCCGGCTTCAGCGATAGGATGCGTGAGAGCTTGTTTGTACTGATCCACTCCCCACTGCTGCCAGTCCTCATCTATATCCGACCACTGGAACCCAGTGTGTCCGGCCGGGTGTCTAAAGTCATATACCTCATGTCCCCGTTCCCGAAGAAAGCGGACAATGTCCGGCTGGTATTCGTTTCTCCAGCTACTTGCTACATAAATCTTTGCCATAATCACTTTTTTTAATTGTTAAAATCACTTTTGATATAATTTGCACCCGGTTCTTTCCTTCGCCTTCAGTAAAAAATCAGCAGCCTCGTTACTGTCTATCGTTATCCTTATCGCCGTCAGTCCTGCCGTTTTAGGCTTTTGAACCTGGAAAGAGCAGGGCTTATCGTAATACGTCCACCAGTAGAAGAACTCCGCCATCAGCGAGTCATCAATGCTGACAATGAAATTTACCGGGTCTCTTTTCACGGCTCCTTTGTTGCTTTAATCGCCTCCAGCAACATGGAGTCAGCCATGAAAACATGTTCCCGTAAAAGGTCGATCCGGGAACTCTGAAGGGAGTCCATGAACTGCAAATATTCTACTTCGGACTCCAAGGCACCGACCCTTGCACCTTGCTTAAAACCGAAAACAGCCATTACAGCACACATCACAATGAAAGCCAAAACTTTAAAACCTTTTTTCATACTATTCTTTTTTATCTGTTATTAAAATCAATCCTATGCCTCCGCATCGGGAACAGGCCACCAGGATCGGATCATCTGTCTTTATTATTTCACTCCACCAGTCCAGGATCAGTCCCCTGCCATTGCAGCAGGGGCAGATACACAACCTCATCAGTTTAGTGACGTACTCGGAAACGTTAGAAGGCTCGCCAGCAGCTCCGCTGAAATGTCTGGTTCTGGCTCCGGTTGTTTTACCGGTACCGGCTTTTCTTTTGCCTTACGGGCGATAGCTTTCAATTTAGGCACCAACGCTTCCAGCTCCGGGATAGTCAGTTTCCTGAATACTTTACCAGCGATACGTGCGTTGGAACAATAGGCATCCACCCGATCCCAGTCCGTTGTATCCACCCCGATTACCTGAAGCCAGTGTAGTACTTTTGAACGGTAACCTTTAATCCGGGCGGTGAACTCTGCCTCACCGGTACTGCCGTCAATCGTTTGCTGCATAGAGGCGCACATCGCATCATATTCACTTTGCTTCATCTCCCGCACAGAAGAACTTCGGTTCCCGGTATATGTAAGTACCAGTTGTTCCTTCAGTCCGTCTTGGTAACCGGGCATACGTTTTAATAGCGTGTAAAAACGTGTAAAATTGGTAACCTTAGTCATTGTTATTCCTCCTTGTTACATTCATTTATAATCGCTTTTGCCAGTTTCACGGCTTCACTGGCTATCACCTCCCGTGCAGCATCAGCATCACGGTTTGTCCGGTTGTCAATGTTTGACATCATAGGAGCATTCGACACCATCGCCTGGGCGATACGCACGGACATATACTCCAATTTTGTCAGTCCTTCATAGTCCAGAAGTTCCTCACCAATGATAATCGGTTCCCCTCCAGTCATGTCTTCATTACTTCGTCTAAAAAATCCTTCGTCTGGGTTCATACGTTTACTTTTTATCAGTTTGTTTACTATTATCCGGAGACCAGTGTATCGTAATTTCCGCTTTCAACTGACCGGCTCCGCCACATACCGGGCATGGGTTGTCTATGTACTCATCGTATCCGACCTGTGTAGGAGTGAAAGCTCCCCGACCATTACAGTAGCTGCATTCATGCCCTTCGCTTGTACAATGCTCATCATGTAAGCGGCCTAAAAATCGGCCAGGCTCAATGGTCAACACCTCACTTTTCCGGCTCATCGTTAGTCCAGATCAGGGGTTTCACAATCTTTCAGCTCCTGCATGGTGTACATGTTATCAAATGCCGGATCGCATTCGTCCGACTCATATACATCGTCATAGGCTTCCTGGCAAAGTTTTCTTTGCTCGGTGCATTTAGAGTCTGCGTAGTTCTTCATTGCGTCTACCATTTTCTTTAGGACTTCGGGCGGAAACTTCCTGCCCAACTCCTCATTTTTCTTCAGGCTGAATGCCTGGCGTAATGCTGATAATGCTTCCATAATCTTTCTTTTATATGGTTTATATTCTGTTATTCTCCCCAGTATTTGGAGGCACCCGCCTCCCAGATAGTGTAATAATCCGCAGTTCCAAAAAAACGGCCTTTACTGAAAGCTCTATATCCTTCGACCCATATTTTCAGGGAAGCGTCGTACATTACACTTTTGGCACTTCGTCCGGAGGGGTTCTTTCCGTCAGCATGACTGATAAAGATTAGCAGCTTATTACGATGTTTCGCTTTTAGCTTCAGGTATCCTTTGTAGGTCAACTGCGTATATTGAAAACTGTCGATGATGACAAAGTCCGCACTTTTACGATCCATCAGCCGGTCGCTCAGTTCCTCTATTGGTTCGCAGTTCAGTATCTGCAGACGGCCGTTTGACTGGATCATATTAAGCCGGCGCAGCGTATTCTGCATCGTGAGGCTGGTGCCTTCCTCCAGGCTGTCGTACAATACCTTCCCATACTTACAAAGCTCTGCGCACAAAGCCATCACGAAGGTACTTTTCCCGTTTCCGGAATTCCCCCAAATAAACCAGACACCATAAAACTCCGTTATGCCAAAGGTATCGTACCAGGCTCCTGTCATGGTTAGCAACTTCTTTTTCATCAGAAGTATCTCCGACACAGAGAACGCACGCTGACGCTTCTTCTTAGGGGCTTCCTGGGGTGTTTCCGCTTGTTTCATTCTTTACTACATTACCCGTTCAAACGCTGTTTGAATAGCGTTTGAACGACGTTTCTTTTATGCCGAACGGCGTTTCTTTTCGATCTTTATTTTCTTAGCTACCCGGCGCATATCATTACCATAGGCATCGGCATCTTTTACAATGGTATCCAGTGCCTTCTGGTCATTGATACCGTTACCCATACATACGGCATATACATCCTTGGCCGTGTTGGCTGAAATCTCGTAGAACTTCCTGCCGATGCGGCTGTTTATTTCCTGGTAACCTCTTTTATTATGGTTCAAGCCACTCTCCATGCGTTTTTTGATATAAGAGGTTGAGAGGAAAATGATACCGGCTTTATCCCGGAGCTGATTGTATATCGTAATGAAGTAATGAAATACCAGGTCTGTCAGCTTATCGCCTTCATCAAAAATAAGGAGCGGACTATCCATCTGAATAATGCGGTCAATGATGGCCTTTAATGTTTCACGGATATTATGCCCGTCCGGACTGATCCCGACCGTAGCGGCCAGTTCACGAACGAAATCACCCTTTTTCATGTCTTCGCTGCAGAGCAGGGTAAACACCTCTTTATGATTACCCTGGTACACGCTGGCTGCTGTCGTTTTTCCGCAGCCTGAGTCACCTACTACCCAGGTGACATCCTGCCATTCCTGCGCATCCCTCATAGCTGCTATAATTTCATGAAGTGCGGTCGTCTCTACGATCTGCATACCGGTGGTCTGCTGGGGTGTACCTACCTGTGCGAGAATGTTCCGGAACATGTCATCCGAAATATTGTCATACTTGCTATGCAGTATCGGAGAAATGGTTCCAGCGCTCACACCTCTCAGGCTGGCGGCTGCTTTATTATTGCTTGGATATCGTTTGCAGTATGCTGCCAGCATATCCCGGATAGCGTCTTTTTCGTTCACTGTTAAATCTTCCATGATGGTAATTATTTAATTGTTAATATTTATCCAATAATGCTACATCGTTAAATGTGAGGTTGCTTACCTGTTTACCCAGCAATCCGACATCTACCAGCTCTTCGTGTGGTTTGGCCTTCTTTGTGGCTTTATCCATTAAATTCTCGGTTGCTACCACACTGAGACCCCGCATCTTCGGGCGATTCAATCCGAACTGTTCTGGGGCTACGCCGTGCTTCGTTTCCAGTTCAGCAGCGGCCAATTGAAGATTGACACGTTCCTGCTTGTTTCGGATATCCATGTTTCGGATAAAGTCCATCTCTCCGGGCTTTTGCTCCTGGATGTTACGGTGTATCGTGACATAAGGCTCTGCCGTAGCCACGTACCTCATACCGCTGGTCTCTTTTGTGTAGAGCCGTACCTGGGTCATGTCCTCCGGATCGTACATCGTGTAGAACTTACGGAAGGTGTTCTTCCGGCGGAACTCCAGGTCTGGCATTTTGTCTGTGCCCAGTACCTCGTAAGTATATTCTTTCTTATTGATCGTGATGGTGATCCCGGAGTCTGTAAAGAGGGAGGGTTTCGGGGTGGTAAGCCAGAACATCTCTATCATATCCAGGTAGTCCACTGCTGTAGTATCCGGGTTCACGGAGTTCTGGTACATTTCAATCCTGGCAACGCCGGTAGCCGGATGTTTGGCATGGTTCCACTTATCCCTCGCAATGGCATAAGCGACTTTTAGCTCTTCCAATGTGTAAAGGCTCTCCTTATTGGCTGCGACCCGTTCCAGGTTCGGACGGCTCTCTTCTCTTTTGGCAGTTATATTCTGGCCGGTGAAGCGCCAGTCCTGATGCAATATTTCAGCCTGGAAGCGGCCGAAGGTACTCTCTATCGTTTTACTCTGACCGGAGTAAGGGGCGGTAAATCTGAAAATGTGGCAAATACGTTTGAAGAAGTCCGTAGCCTCCAGTTTTTTGTGACCTCCCTGGTTATCAGTGACGATCTCGTAAGGGCGGCAACCAGCCGTTTTAATGGCCATACGGAAAGAGTTATATTGTGCCTCGTAGTTCTCGCTATCGCTGATGAAATATCCCAGCATGGTCTCGCTAAATGCGTCCATGACCTCATACACCTGTGTGGTACAAACTTTCAGTTTCCCGTCTTTGTCATAAGCCTTATAAAAGAGGTTCACCTTCGTACCATCGGCGTACCAAAGGGAATCACGCATGGACGGGAGGATCGTTTTGTTTTTCCGGGAATACTTCTGGTGGGCTGCCAGTTCTCCATGCACTGCATCGTACCACATGCGCTTCACCTCCGGACGTTCCAGGAATGTAACGAGTGAATTTATGCTTTTAAGCGGTTTCCAGCCCTTCTCTAAAGCAATCCGGTTATACTCCCTGAATATCTGGGCATTGTTGTACACGGGCACCATACTGCGCTTTAATGCGATGATTTGGTTTCCGGCCTCTTCTGTGATCTTCAACGTATTCTCATTCCCGTCCTTACCGGATATCAGGGAAACGTAACCGTTACGCTTATAGGCATTCACCTTTTCACGTAGTCCTTTTACCTTGCCTGGCAGCGTATGGTTATAATCCGCCCGGTACGATTCCACAAAATCCAGGGCTTTCACCCATAAATCTTTCGGAATGCCACCACCCAGGGATTTGACCTTTGCGGTACGTTCATTCAGCGCAGCTATTAATGCGCCCAAAACAGAGGCGTTAATCGTGTACTCTTCTATTTTTGTATCTACCAGGTTTTTGCCGTTAGGCAGTATGTGTGCCATGTAGAAATCACGTGCATCCTTATCTATTTTCAATACTTTCTTGTCCATATTTTCTTGCTTTAAAAGTTCATCGGGATTCCCGTGTATTATTTCAAAACGTTTCCGGAAACGCTCCGGGAGCGAGGAATACACCACGAGAGCATACACACCCAGACCTCCCGCTTTACGAGCGATGCACAAGCGCTTACGAGCGCATAGCTGCTTGTAATTTGCAAGGCTCATCACCTTTTCGTCATTATAGGTGTCAGTCAATTCCTCGACCGTTACGCATATCATTTTATTGTAGTATTCCATCTCTTTACAATTTACTTCCCGTTACCGGGTGCTGTCTGATTCGCTATCTTCAAAGTCTGAAAAGTACCCCCATTGATTATTCATGTAAATAAACAGGTAGTCAGTTTCTCCGCTACTCGCCTGATAACTGCTCCGGCTTCGGTAGCTCTGGCAGGCATTCACTTCTGCATTTTGTCCTCTGTCCCTTATTTCAAAGACACAGGTTTCAATGGTACTATCAATATCCAGGAGGTTGCCACCGGCGAGCAAAGCATTGATTTTATCTTCAGTCCGGTAATGGAGGCTTAATATCCTTCCAGCGTATGCTGGATCGCCGTCACGGAAACAGGTGATACAGTCAACTGATCCGTTCTCCCGGAGGATTCCTATTTTACATGTGGTACTCATAGCATCAGGGATAATTCGTCAGCCAAATTTTGAGCAGTAGCCTGGATGGTTCCCAGTTCGACGAGGGTAGGGTTCTGATAGGTTGTTTTCAGATCGCCACCAACATACATGCTTACCTCTCCATTCTCCAGGTTTCCTAACAGTCTGACCTGGGCACCAAAATTCTGGATCATGGTGCGATCGGCTGTATTGAATATTGTATCGCAGGATGGTACCGCACCTGGTTTACACTTTGGATCAGGATACAAAACGCCACCACGTTCGTATGCGGCAGCTCTTAATATCCGGGCAAAGCCGCTGTTTGTCGTAAAGTTCAATGCAGACCACAAAGTCTCCTTCGTCGTCTTAAAGGTTTCAATCATTTCTTTCTTGACTTCCACCGGAAGAAAAATCTGTTTTTCAGTTTTCATATTCCTATATGTTTTTTCGTTAGTCATTATCAATCCATTGTCGGATAAATACTTTTCCGTATATTTGGGGCGCCTTAACCGGGTTAAGACGTTGCAAATATAGTATGAAGATTTCATACTACAAAGTAATAATCGTAATATTTCATACTAAAAGTGCTATATGTCGGAAAATATCAGATTTTTTAAGATTGTAGAAGCTCTAAAAGAACAAAACCTGCTTACGGACTACGTACAGCTTGCACAGATACTTGAGACAAACAAAGCAGGTATTAGTGATATAAAAAAGGGGAGGAAGAAACTCTCTATTGAAACACTTAGGAGTATGAAGAAATCATACCCACAGATTAGCATTGAGTATATAGTCATGGGAGATGGAGATATGTTTGTTACTCCCATATCACATGCCGTGCAGGAAGATGTGATAAGTGACAGCCCTATTATTGATAAACTATTTGTAACTATTGAAAAAAAAGATGCAAAAATAGAGGAGCTATTGAAAGAAAACGCCCGATTGGAAGAACGACTCCGATTAGTAGAACATGATACAGATTTTGGAGATTCTGCAGAGACTCCTGCTTCTACCGAAAGCAGTTTGTTGCAGAACATCCCTGTAACATCTGCCGGTGCCCGTTTAAAGGAATAACAAATGAAAACTAACAGGATACAACATACCTCAAATACCCACCTAAAAGGCGCTATTATTACTAAAAAAGTGGCATCACGCACGTTTTTAGTGGATGTTTTACCCGTGCTTTATTCTTTATTGCACTATAAATCAACGTTATACATCAGGAATTTATGTGCAAAACAGTCTATTTTTGTGGCATTTTGTACCCTTTTAAGCTGTATTTTGTATATCTTAAAACATAAAAAAGAGGTATTTAACCCCTATATATGTACCTTTTCTATCTATGAACCCTGTATTTTTACTGTAAAAAGTGTAACCCCAAACGTAACCCCAAATACATATTTTCGTTTTGAGTTTTAAAAACATGTAACCCCAAACTGTAACCCCACATGTAACCCCAAACTGTTTTTTGACCGTTTTGAACTGTTTTAGGAAATATCCATAGTAGCTCCCATTTCTCTCCAATTCTTCAAATCTATCTCCAGGAATATGGCATGTAAGGCTTTTCTTTTGTAAGGGTAGTCAATCCCTCCACTACAATAATAAAAGCCGTTGTAAGGCCAGAAAATAGGCTCTACAACGGCTTTTAGCGATGCTCCAGTATAAAACTACCAGTTCCTCTTGTATTATATATCTTTTTTCGTATCTTTGAATAGTGGAATACTTCTTTCCAATGCGCTGATGTAAGCACATTCATTCAAACAGGTGTTCAAATAGGCCATAAGTGTAAAGCAGAAGTAAAGCAAAGTAAACCATTCGTTTTGAGGTCTCATGCACTACAGTCGTGCAATATCTGTTTAATTATCAAACCATTACGCCTCAAACACTCACATTCAAACTTTCCCATTTCGTTCTGTGCCCCTTACCAGAAGATCATCGTTTTCAGACAACAGGCTTTCCGGCGGCGAAGAGGAGGGCGGTGATGCCGGTATCAATATTTTAGCCACTAACAATAACGCTACGAGCATCGCCAACCCGTAGAAAATAAATCTTTTCCTTTCCATAAACAATCTTTTATTTTTAATTCATTCAGTTTTCCCCGCTATGGCGTTGGACGCTGCGAATTTATCATATTCATTCTAAATTTAGCGAAACGTATAACATAAATTACAAATCATTTTGTATCTGCCTTTTCTGCCTGAAAACAAGTGATAATTTTGATCATATAAAGTCCGGTAATTAATTAAATCATTACCTTTGCCCCAATCTAACGCATAAAACATAGTTTTCATGGATAATACGACAAAATCACAAATTATATCCCTCATACATCAGGAGGTAATTCCTGCTATCGGCTGTACTGAACCTGTTGCTGTCGCTTTGGCTGCTGCCAAGGCTGCCGAAGTTTTAGGACACCGTCCCGAAAAGATCGAGGTGTTACTTAGCGCCAACATTCTGAAGAATGCCATGGGCGTAGGAATTCCCGGAACCGGAATGGTAGGATTGCCCATTGCCGTTGCTTTGGGTACGCTGATCGGAAAGTCTGCTTACGAACTGGAGGTGCTGCGGGATATAACGCCGGAAGCTCTGGAGTTGGGAAAGGCCATGATAGAGAATAAGATTATCCATATTGCTTTAAAGGAAAATGTCGACAAATTATATATAGAGGTTATTTGTACTGCCGGCGAAGAGACGTCGAAGGTTGTCATCTGCCACGAACATACGCATATAATTTATGTGGAAAAGGATGGGGTGGTACTGACCGATCTGCGGAAAGAGTTATCCGGCGATACTATCTGCCACGAGGAAGAATTAAAATTATCTTTTTCTACCGTTTATGAGTTTGCGATGGAAATGCCGCTCGATGAAATCCGTTTTATCCTTGAAACTGCCGATCTGAATAAGAAGGCTGCACAAGCCTCTATAAAAGGTCATTACGGGCATACTGTCAGCAAAACCGTATCCGGAGAATACGGACGGAAATATATGGGCGATTCGGCCTATACACATATGTTGGTGATGACGGCTGCTGCCTGTGATGCCCGTATGGATGGAGCGATGATCCCGGTTATGAGTAACTCTGGAAGCGGTAACCAGGGTATTGCGGCCACGTTACCGGTTTTATCTTTCGCCGAAGACATCGATTGTCCGGAAGAGCAGTTGATACGCGCCCTGACACTTAGCCATCTGATGGTTATTTATATTAAGCAGAGCCTCGGACGATTGTCTGCTCTTTGTGGTTGTGTGGTTGCGGCTACCGGTTCCAGTTGCGGTATTACTTATCTGATGGGCGGTAATAAGGCACAGATTTCGTATGCGATCAAGAATATGATCGGAAATATTACGGGGATGATTTGCGACGGGGCTAAGCCCAGTTGCGCCTTGAAGGTTTCGAGCGGTGTCTCTACGGCAATGATCTCCGCTTTGATGGCGATGGAGAACAAAGTGGTGACTCCTGTGGAGGGTATTATCGACGAGGATGTGGATAAATCGATCTCGAATCTGACAGCGATAGGTTCCCGTGGAATGGAAGAAACAGACAAATTGGTATTAGATATTATGACAGGCAAGTCTTGCTAAAAGATTGTTTTTGTTCATTACTTTGGCCTCCCAACTGTTTCTTTGCAGTTGGGAGGTTTTTTGTGATTCATATCATTATCATTCGATGATTTCATTTAGTTTGACTTGCTGGAATACCATGTCGGCCTGACTGCTTTCATACAGGATTCCAATTGTACTTTCATTGACAGAAGTGATACAAGAGTACCCCCGGCAGTTATATTCGTCTAACAGTATTTTCTTTTCATCAGGCCATGTATTACCGTCATCGAAACTGACTTTCAGTGTCATATGATTCCGTTCCGAATGCGATTCGGGATTAACGAAAAGCAAGATAGATTTCTCTTTCCCTTCTTGCCGGTAAACATGTTTGTGGATACTGGCCATACAGGTCGGTTCTATCAGTGCTTTCCGCGAAGTCGAATGTTCAGTCCAGCTTTGTCCCAGATCGGTAGTGATGCAAATCCGCCGTCCGTTTACCTCCATATTCCCCCGGTTACGATTATCACGCATATTTAACATGATACTGCCATCAGACAATTGAACGGCCATACATTCCGTAACATTATCGAAAGCCGGATTGCTGGCTGTCCATGTTTTTCCGCCGTCTTTACTCCAGGTGATATTGGAAAACGCATGTCCGTCCTTATCGCGTCCCTGCGTTGGAAAGACAAGTGTTCCATCGTTCAACGTAATGCCATGACCCGGAGCAGGGGCATAGAGCCACCATTCTTCTCTTTTTGTTTTAGCTGTGATATTGACTGGTTCATTCCAGGTTAGACCGTCATCCGTACTTTTCGTTATCAGGAACTGGCTGGTCTCTTTTACTCCGAATCCGGGTTGTGAGCCTTTTTCCCGCCATTGATGCATCCAGCGGGTACTATCTTTAGTCATACCAGGAACCCATTTACCGGTTTGACCGTCAAGAACGCCATACATCCAAAGACCGGCTACATAAATATCACCGGAGTTTTCATCTACCAGGATATTAGCATCGCTTATCCCGTTATATTTTTCAGGTAGACCACCCCATTCTTTTCTGTCTAAAACAACTTGCATAGGTTCCCAGGTTTGTCCGCCATCCGTACTGCGGTTCAAGCAAATGTCGATGTCTCCCTGAAGATCGCGTGAATTGTCGTAACGAGCATCGTAAATAGCCAGTAATGTCCCGTTCTTAGATGTAGCCAATCCTGGAATACGTGATGTATGCACTCCATCCTGCCTATGCTGCCGTACTGCAACTCCGGCACGTAATCCGTTTGATGTGCTTACAGGGATATCGATATATCCTGTATTTGTTTTCAGGGCGGTACAGGAAATATTGAACCGGTGGTCGAGCTCAATTTTGTTTTTCAACTTAAATGAAACCCAAAGTAAGGTTGTATCTGTCTCCAGGGAGATATCGGTATTGAATGTTATATTTTCTGATACAGGGACAGGTGTGAGTATAGGTTTGTCTGTATCGAGCATTCCTTTGGAATTAGCCTGATAAAGACCGATACTCTCGATATCGTCGATATCTGTTGTTCCCGATAAATCGAACGCTAACTGCTGCAAAGAATAATTACCCGGCTGTTTCCGGATCACTTCGATTTTCAGTACAGGATTGGCCTCCTTCATGGTAAGGACCGGTAATACCGGTTGTTCCGTAGATACGAATAGTTGGTCTGTATAATTTTTACAGGATGTAGCCAAGACTGATATGATTATAAATAATAGTGCTTTATTCATGGTGTTTTTATTTATGATGAGAATTTTTATACTCCTGAATCAACTCTTGTAATTCATTTTCTATATGGGCATATTCCGGTTTTCCGCTTATATTTTCCTCTTCCGGTTTATCACCGTTCATCCGATAGAGTTCCCGGTCAGTGATCCGATCCGACGCTTTTTCATACCACAGGATGTAGCGCCAATTAGTTGTCCGTACCGTATAGCCCATATGAGTTTGATGTTTATGCGAATTGATTGCTTTATATGGCCTGGGAAACTGGCTGAATGCCCTGTTTTTCCAATTGGCTTTACCTTCCGCCAGATAGCGTAAAGACTGTCCGGATAATGTGTGTTGAGGTTTGAGTCCGCATAAATCGATAAGGGTAGGATAGATGTCGATTAACTCGACTATCTTGTTTATCTCGCGCGGACAATTCTGATATTGGGGACTGTATATGAGCAACGGAACTTTACAGTCGAATTCGAAGTTGGTCGATTTCCCCCACAATGACTGCTCTCCTAAATGAAAACCATTATCTCCCCAAATGACTACGACTGTGTTCTTATCCAATCCAAGTGTCCTGAGCTTATCGAGTAATTGCCCGATCTGAGCATCTATAAAACTTACACATGCGTAATATGCCTTAGATAGTTCTTCTTGCTTTTCCGGCGAAAGATCTCCTGATTCGGGTATGTCCGTATATCCCCGGAGTTCTTCCCAGTTATGATAAGCAATAGTAGGAGTATGAAGTGGTCTATCATAACCGGATTTATTTCGAACGATCGGTCTGTCTTTGTATAAGTTCCAATATTTCAGCGGCATACTGAAGGGCAAATGAGGCTTGATGTATCCGACTGCCAGAAAAAAGGCTTGTCCGGATACAGACAATTCGTCAAGAACTGTCAGCGCTTCGCGGGTTACTTTTCCATCCATAAATGAAGTTTCAGGTGCATCGGCTATTTCAACAGCCGTTGCTTTTTTACCATGTCGGTTGTCAGGTAGTGTATATTCTTCTTTTTTTATAGACAGATTGTATACTGGTGGCCGTGACCAGGAAATGCTATCCTGTGTTTGAAGACTTCCATGATAAATCTTGCCTATACCGATTGCTTCGTAACCGTTTTTTTTTAAAAGCTGTGGCAGTGTTGTTATATGCGGGTCTTTTTCTCTGAAATGTGTGCTTAGATCGGTTACTCCGATCTCGTCCGGACGTAATCCTGTCAACATGGAAGCACGGGAGGGACCACTGACAGATTGCTGACAATAGGCATTCCTGAAAAGAAGACTTTTTGCAGCAAAGGCATCGAGATGAGGTGTTATCGCATATGAATCGCCATAACACCCTATGGTGGGACGTAGATCGTCAATTGCAATAAAAAGTACATTTTTTATATCTTCTTTCCCTTGCAGGCAAAGGGGTAAGAAGAGCAATGGCATGACCAGCTTTTTTCCCCGTTCCATATATATTTTATTTTTTGAGTTTATCAAAAGGTATAATAGTGAAACCTATTTTTTCGTACGGATCATTTATCCCGTATTCATATAGTATACCAATCTTACTATCCGGTAGGTTTACTAAATCAGAATAAGCACTTGGACCGGAATAAACCAGATAGGTACAGGGCCATGTTTTACCGTTGTCTTCGCTTAATTTCAGGGTCATTTTCTCTCTTTTATCCGTTGAGGCAGGATTGGAAAACAAAATGTAGTTGCTGATTTTTCCTTTTTTCATAAAATTAAGTGTGCTTCCCTGGCAAACCGGTTCTATCAATTCGGGCAGGTAATACATTTCTGAAATTGTTTCTCCGCCATCTTTACTGATCGCACAGGAACGGGTTTTACTTTCTTCCCGGTTGTAGTTGCGCATATTCAGCATCAGGTCGCCATTTTCAAGTTCTACGACACTACTTTCGTTTCCTCCGTGTTTTTTTACCACACCGCCCAGTTTCCATGTATCCCCTTTGTCGTCAGAATATATGAGTTGGGAATGGTATGATTTTGTTCCTGTTACCATGTGATTGGCAGAAACAACTAAACGGCCTTTGTGTTTTTTGTTTTGTAACTGGATGCCATGACAAGGGCCTGTTGCATACCAGGTCCAGTCCGATCGTTTGACGGAAGAGGTTATGTCTTTAGGGGTTGACCAGCTTTTCCCGTCATTATCCGAATAAAGGACGTAAATCCGCCGGCTGTCTTTACTCGTTTTGTCAATGATCTCTTTTTCATGGTCTTCGCCGAGATTCCAGCAGGACACTAATAGGATACGTCCGGTTTCCTGGTCGACGACAGGTGCAGGATTGCCACAAACATTATCGCCATCGTCCCAGATCGTGATTGTGGAACTCCAGGTTTTTCCTCCGTCTTCGGAACGCTTTAATACCAGATCGATATTACCCGTGTCGGAACAACTGTTCTTACGAGCTTCAGCGAAAGCGAGGAGAGTACCGTTTTTACTTTTAACAATCGCAGGGATGCGAAAACAGGCATATCCATCCTGTCCTTTCTGAAAAATGTCTATTGTATTTTCTTCCTGTGCCTGAATGAAAATACCTGATTGCATCAACAAGATCAGGCTCATAACTATTAACTTCTTCATGATCGTATGTTTTTGAGACACCGGAGGATGAAGCTTTTATAAAATATCGGTTTCATCCTCCGGATGTTCACAGTTTATTATTTATCATATCCCGGTGTCTGCGTGATATTCGGATTCTTATTGATCGATGTCTGGGATACCGGCCACAGAAGAACGTTCTGTTCGTTATCGCGTCCTATCAGATAAGGTGCTTTTTTGAATACGACTCCCAGGCGAATAAAATCCCACCAAAGTTTACCTTCGGCTGCGAATTCTTTCATACGTTCTGTGACTATTGCTTCGTTGAGGTCTGCTACAGACATGGAAGACGGATAAAAGTCTTTTTTCCTGTAGGCCCGTTCGGCAATCTTATTCAAAGATGTGATTGCTCCGCTTATATCATTCTTCGCCATTTTGATCTCTGCGTCAAACAGAATGGCATCTGCATAGCGATAAACAATGACATCGGAATCAAAAATACGTGTGCCGTTCGTCCATGTTCCGGCAAATTTGTTGATCCACTGAAATGTTGCGTTTTTAGGTTCGTCGAAATAGGTCTCGAAGCTGATAACAGTTCGTTGGTCATCTTGATTCTCAGAAAGTAACTTCTTGTAATCTTCCGTATAGAAGCACCATTGCTGATGGCTGCCGACTTTTACAGGATTTTCGATTGCTTCCGTAGAAACATACTGGGAAGGAACAAGATAATCGCCCGCATATCCATCTGTGTATTCATCTTGTATATAGCTCCAGGCAAAAATGATCTCATTTCCCAGTTCATTATAAAAGATGTTGCCGAAATCCTCTTCCAGTGAATAATCGGAATTACTTAAAACTGCCTGTACCGCATTGTTGGCATTATTCAGTGCTGTTTCTCCAGCATTCCGGACTTTGTACATCCATAAGTTGTAATCAGCTTTCAACATATTGATCGAACCTTGTGAAGCCAGATTTCTGTCTGTAACCGAAACCGGCATTAAAGCCAGGGCGTTATCGATATCTTCACCTACCTGCCTGAATACGTCATCAGCCGGTTGCCGTGTCGGAAATAAACCTTCCTGCTGATCGGATTCGAAACCTTCCAGTAATATCGGAGCATCTCCCCAGATACGTCCGATCCAATAATAACAGAAAGCTCTTACATAATAGGCATTTGCCAGAATTTTATTTTTAGCTTCTTCACTGTTAAATGCAATATCGGGAGTATATTTCAGAATCAGATTTGCATTGTTGATCGTTGTATACAGATCTTCCCAGTTAGCATAACCGTGGCTGGTCGGTATCTGATTCTGATAGACCTGATCGCGCGCAGTCTGACCGGCCAGACCGTCCGCCCATAATCCGGTTCTGTATTCACCCCAGTAAACATAACCGGTACTGAATGCAGCCCTGAATTTGTTGAACATACCGTACATGGCCGAAGATGCATCCCCCTCGTCCTGCCACATGGAGTTGGCAGATACTTCACTTTTCTGGATAATGTCCAGGTCCCCATGACATGAAGAGAGTAGGGTTCCTGCCAGTAATATTGATATTATTGTTTTGATTTTCATAATACTATTCTTTTATAGCTTATAAGATCCTTTTAATTTAGAATGTAACTTTTACTCCTATGGAATACTTTCTGATAGGAGGATAGTTATAATAATCTTTATTGTAAGTAGTAGAGGCTCCTACTTCCGGAGAAACACCTTTCACAGCTGTGAAATAATGCAGGTTATTACCGGCTAATGTGATAGCCAAATTCTGGATACCTAACTTTACCAACTTATTCGTGGGGACAGTATATTGAAGACTGATCTCCCGGATACACAAATAATCACCTTTATAATTGAATATGTTCGAAGTCCGGCTGAAATTTGCATTTCCATCGTCCGGATCGTTTGCTGTAAAACGAGCATATTTTGTGTCATCACCCGGTTGTTTCCAACATTGTTTTACTTCATCGATCAACGTGTAGTTATTAGCAAATGTATTCATGAAATAACGCATTTCCGAATTGTTGTTGATAGAGTGTCCGAGCGCCCAATCCAGGAATATATTCAGGGTAAAATTCTTATAGGTGAAATTATTGTTCAAGCCTCCCGTAGAGTGGGGAACGGTATAACCCAGCAAGAATTGGTCCTGACTGTCGATATAGTCTTTTCCATCTTTGGTCTGACTGCCTTCACGGTTCTTCCATTCGTAGTCTCCCACATCTTTACGACCCGCGATTTTCTTTCCGTCAGACTGGCGATATCCTTTGGCCGAACTGTCATACATGGCATTATCGGCCTGTTCCTGAGTTTCAAGAATACGATCCACGACATACCCATAATAACGATACAGTGATTCTCCTTCTGCTGTTCCGCCAAAAGCAGTTCCGTCTGCCAATGTTATACCGCCGATACGGTTTTTATCACGTCCGTTATCCGGCAGTTTCAATACTTTATTCTTTACAAAACTCCAGGTGAATTTGGATGTCCATACGAAGTCTTTGGTTTCGATATTTGTAGAACCGATTTCGATATCAAAACCATAGAATTTGACTTTGCCTATATTCGTTTGTACGTCCTTAAAACCGGAAGTGTTGGGCAGTTCTTTACTGAATAACAGATTGTCGGTCCTTTTGTCGAAATAGTCGGCATTAATGTTTAGCCGGTTATTGAACATCGATAAATCGAAACCAGCATCCAACTGTGTCGAAACCTCCCAGGTCAATCCCAGGTTCGGCATTGTAGAAGGGACAATACCGGCAACTCCGTCATACTTGGCATCCGTAGAATATTTTCCGTATGCATCATATAATCCGATAGCATTATTACCTGTCTGACCATAACTGATACGCCATTTGAGGTTATCGATCGGCTTGATGTTCTTCATAAAATTTTCATCAGACATAACCCAACCGACAGAAGCACCGGGAAAGAAGCCCCATTGATTTCCTGAAGCAAAGCGGGAAGAGGCATCTTCTCTGAATGTGGCAGAGAATAAATATTTTTTCTGAAAGTCATAGGATAGACGTCCAAAGTAACCGATAGTAACATCGTCTGTAAAGTCACTTTTTGCGTCTTTCTTATTCGGACCGGCCGTTAATGTCGGTACTTTATCGGAACTTGCGCCCGTAACGGTTGCCTCCATCGTCTGGTTTTTATCCTTTTGATATGAATAACCGGCCATAACAGAGAAAGAATGATCTTTAATCGTCTTGCTATAAGTTCCGTATGCTTCCAGTTTGTTTCTTTCCAATTCTCCGTATTGGGCAGTGGTGGTCCGCAAACCGCTGAACTCATTCGCTTTTTCGAAACTGTCGCTTCTCCAATGATGATTGTAGGTAGACATTTGGACATCTGCCTTTAAACCATCGATAATATGGTAAGTCAATTTCCCGAATGCCGACAGGCGTTTTTCCTCTTTGCTCTGATCGTTATAGTACTGGTACCATAACGGGTTAGGAGAGGTTGCGTTGTAACCTTTTGTCGGTGTACCGTCAGCATTGTATTTTTTCTGCGTAGGAGGGGTTGCCAAACCTCTGGATATAACATTCATCTGGTTAGGATATTCTGCTGATTTTGTCTTCGAATAATCGAAACCTGCAGCAAAAGTCAGCTTACTGTTAATCTTTACATCCAGGTTGTTGCGCATGCTTAAACGCGAATAATCGGTCGCTAACGCAACACCGCCGTCATCGGTATAACCTGCGCTGGCATTATATCTTATTGCATCGTTTCCGCCGTCGATCCCGATATAATAGTTTTGCCAGAGGGCGTTTTTATAAATTTCATCCTGGAAGTTATTATCCTGGAAAATCAGAGTTTTACTCGGATCGAGCGGATCGGGCATGGACCGGTATCCTGCAGGAACACTTTCTCCGTCTTTTAGATAACGAGTGGAATAGATAGAGGATTCCGTATTTCCAGAACTGGCAGAGTAGCCGTCCATCCAATTATATTTGGCATTTGGACCAACTGCTACAGCCGGGCGAACCGTATTTATATAATCTTCCGCATTCATAAAGTTATATAGTGTTTCTGCTTGTTGCAAAGCCAGATTCGCCTCGAAAGTAATTCGCGGAGCCTGGTTGGCAGATCCTTTCTTTGTCGTGATCAGGATAACACCATTGGAAGCTCTTGATCCGTAAATGGCGGTAGAAGCCGCATCTTTTAAGACTTCGATAGATTCGATGTCATTGGGGTTGATACCGGAAAAGGCCCGTTCGACACCATCGACCAAAATCAGCGGATCATTACTTTTATTTATGGAAGATCCTCCACGGATACGGATGGTTGCATCGGCTCCCGGTGTATTATTATTGGAATATAATCTGGCACCGGCTATCTTGCCTTTCAAGCCTTCACCGATGGTATTGACCGGAACATTCTTCAATGCATCTCCGCTTACTTTTGTGATTGCCGACGTGATGGTTCTTCTCGATTGCGTACCGTAGCCGACAACTACAACTTCATCGAGGCCGACAGTCGAAGCATTGAGGGTGATATTTAAAATAGATGTATTTTCGATCTTTATTTCTTTCGTCGTGTATCCGACAAATGAAAAAATAAGTGTAGTGCCTTTGGACACATTAATACTGAAATTACCGTCCACATCGGTAATTGTTCCTGTCGGTGCTCCTTTTACAGCTACGGAAACTCCCGGCATAGTTAATCCTTCATTATCCGTCACAGTACCGGAAATAGACATTTCCTGTGCAGAAATTGAGCTTAAAGGGAATAATAAAAGGACAAACAGTAGACATAAATAATTAATTTTATTCATCTTTGTACTGGTTTTAAAATAGTGTTATTTTAAGATCGACACGGGGGAATAGCACCGTCCAAAGTTTTATTCCCCGTGTCTTTTTTATTTTGATAAAAAACCGATTTTAAGCAAATCGTTCTTCAGCATGTTATATTCTTTATCGCTCACAGGCGAAATGGGTAATCTGCATGGTCCGCATTCGATTCCAATCAAATTCATAATTGCTTTTCCTCCTCGTACACCTCCTCCGTATTTAATGATTATTTCTACAATTTCTATCGATTTCTTTTGAAGATCCCTAGCTTTCTGAAGGTCACCGTCCTGCATCGCTTTCAGAATGCCGTGGTACACATCCGGTAAGTAATTATAAGTACTACCTACGCCTGCAACGGCACCGAAAGCTAATCCGGATATTAATATTTCGTCATATCCGTGAAGGACCTCAAATTCGCCGTTATGTAAAGTCAGACATTCTCCCATTTCCATCAGATTATTATGGGTGAATTTAGTTCCGACAAGATTAGGGATTACTTTTTTACCTTCTTCCAGGAATTTTGTAACCGATAAAGAAACACCGGTCATAGAAGGCATGTTGTAATAGTAAAACGGTAAATCTTCCGCGCTTTTTGCTATCGGGGCGAAGAAGGCAATCAGTTCGTCCACTGTTGCCGGTTTGAAGAAGCAAGGTGCCATGGATGCAATAGCATCCGCTCCTGAACGGGCTGCATGCGATGCCAGATCGATGGCTTCAATCAGCGAATTGCTTCCGACATGTGCGATCACTTTAAAACGCCCATTTGCTGATTTTACCCATTGTTCCAAAATGCTTTTACGCTCATCGGTGGTCAGGGACAGGGATTCTCCCGTTGTTCCGCAAACAAATGCTCCTGTCATCTTCGAATCAGCCAATAGGTCGGCATACTTGTCGATTGCGGAAAGATTTACATTTCCGTTCGCATCCATGGGAGTAAAAGATGCGGCAATCAATCCTTTCAGACGTTGATAATTTTTCATGTTGTTATTTTTTAGAAAATATTTTGTAAATGGTCAGATGATCGATATTCTTTTTATGACCGGGTATGATCAGGCTGGCAATATATCCGATGACGAAGCAAGAGATGAATCCTGTTGTCGTATATAATAATAAATGGACATATTGAAAATGGATCATTACCAGTTGGACTATAATACTACCGGCTATGCCACATACAGCACCGGTTGCATTAGCCCGTCGTGTTATCATTCCTAATAAGAACAGGCCACCCAGGCTTCCCAGGATGATACCTAGTATTTTATTAAATTCATCCCATAATGATTTTATTTCCCAGGTAGCCATCATATAGGCGAAAGCAATACCAGCAATACCTAGCAGTAGGGTGGCTGTTTTCGCTGCAAACAAGCTATTCATTGAATCTCTTTTTACGATCTTACTATGGATATCGACGATATAAGCCGTTGCAGCAGAGTTCATACTGCTGCTGAGCGTTGACATGGCGGCAGCGAAAATGCCTGATATCAGAAGACCGGTTATGCCTTGAGGTAATTCAGAATAAATGTACCAGGGAAGGATCGCGTCTCCGTCAGTAATAGTCAGACTCAGGTCTGCCGGATTATGTTTGTAATATACATAAAGTACCGTGCCGACAAAGAAAAAAAGTAATGTGGCAGGTATGGTCAGAACGGCATTTGTCAGGACACTTTTTTTAGCCTGCTTTTCAGTTTCTGTGGTCATATATCTCTGTACCATTGTCTGGTCAGTCCCGTAAGTTGTTAAATTGGTAAAGAATGTTGCGATCAATACAGTCCATAAAGTCGATTGTTTCAAATCGAAATTCAAACTGCCCAGATCGAACTTGTTGTCTGATGCGGCTTCCTGTATAACGCCGGAAATACCATCTGGAATATTGAATATCGCTATGATAACAACTAAAATAGCTCCTCCTAATAAAACGACAACCTGTAAAGCGTCTGTCCATACAACAGCTTCAATTCCTCCCATCATGGTATATATCAAACTCAATATACCCATTAGTCCGATACAGAGAAATATGTCGAATCCTGTTACGACATTTAGTGCGATTGCCGGCAGGAATAAAACAATCCCCATTCTTCCTATCTGGAACAAGATGAACGCCAGACTGCAGATAACACGGATCAAAGGATTGAACCGTTGCTCCAGGTATTCATAAGCGGTTGTTACATTCAGTTTTCTGTAAAAAGGAATGAACAGATATAGAATAAAGGGAACAACCATCAGGATTCCGGCATTAACCAACATATAACTCCAATCGGATGAATAAGACTTTGCCGGAATGGACATGAAGGTTATAGCACTGAGGCTAGTCCCGAAAATACTCAAGCCAACAGCCCACCAGGGAAGACGACCTCCTCCTTTAAAGTAATCGTCCGTATTCTTTTGTTTTTTGGAAAAGTAATATCCAATCCAGGCTAAGGATGCAAAGTATAAGATGATAACTATGGTGTTGGTTGTTCCGAGTCCTTTTTCAAAAGGTATAATTTCTCCTTTTAACAACAAAGGCGTACGGATACCGGGTTTGATCTCTCCGCTGGTCAGATAGAATGTATTCTCTTTACGGGCAATGTTCGTTGTGACAGGAATAGGATAGGGTACAACTTCTTTTTCTATCAGTGTGTTTGTGATAGTATGATATGAACGGATCACGTTATCGAATCCCGGATGCTCGTCAGAGCCTGGGATTAATCTGGAGACACCGCCTGGAAAAAGAATATGGTTAGCTCCTGTCGGTATTGCGGTACCTGCCATGACCGGAAATTGACGGTCTAGTTTTTTCCAGTTGTTCAGGCGGGGATTATATACAAATCCGTCTGTGAGAACTTCTACATATCCGTCCGCTTTATAGTTCCGCCCGCTGAAAAGGTAGAAGCATTTATCAAATCCATCGCTTTGAGCAGCACTGACAGCATATCCACGTGGTGCTCCCGGCCAGGTCTCCAGGGTTTTCCAACCCTTTTTACGATTTGACAAATCGAGAACAAAAAAGTGTCCGGTTGCTTCCTGCATAACCATACTTTCCTGGCCTCCGGCTATATATACCTTATTATCTAACAGTACACCGGCCGCATTGGCTAACGGTACAGGTAAAGAAGGCCAGTTCGTATCGACTTCGATTTTCCCATTTTTAATCTGAAGTAAAAAGACATCCTTGTAAACATGACTGTCATCACATCCTCCAATACACAATAATCCGGAAGGTAATTCAATAGAAATTCCGTAAGCTAATGCTTTAGGCATACAATCCCGGACAATATTCCATTTTGCGGTCGGATCGGAAATGTCTATATAATATAATGTATTCCACCATGTTTTATGCCCTCCGTTCCAGGGAGTCATATCCGGGAAATTGGCTCCTCCGGCTATAACCAGGTTATTGCCGATAAATCCTGAAAAAGCACCGGCAACACCTATGTTGGCTCGTCCGTCTATTTCTGGTAAAGTCAAACTGTTGTCCCATTTGATCTTTTCCATCTCTGTACTTTTTGAAGTATCATGGACGTTTGCTTGCAGGCAAGGAAGATTTAAGAGACAAGCAAGAAATAGGATTGTTATTTTAGATGTATTAGACATAAGATGAAATTTTTTTGTTTACGTTTTACTGTTTAAGAATCTTTTGTAGACCTCAAAGTGTTGCTCTATGGCTTTCCGGTAACCTGTTTCATCTTTTTTCTTCAGATATTCGAGCAGGTCGGCATGGGTAACGATCTGGCCTTTTTCTTTCATCTCGATATTGATAGGTTCAAGCAAGTCTTTGAATTTATTTTTTACGAAGATCATGACGGGATGTATGATTTCCTGAAATTCGGAAATGGTTTTGTTACCTGTTATCTCGTATAATTTGGCGTGAAAAGTAAATTCGCTGACCGGAGCATATTCGTTATTTTCGAAAACGATCCCCATCTTTACAATTTCTTCCAGTTCGTGGATATCCCTGGTTGTGATATTACGGAACAGATCGCTGCACATACCTATTTCAAGAGCGATTCTGAAGCCTAAGATATCGAAAAGCGATTCTTCACTTAAAATACGCGGATCGACAACCCGTTTCATACCTCCAAGTATGGACGGTTCTCTTAGGATCATTCCTCTACGAGTACGACTTTCTATCATCCCCATCATCTTCAGGCGGCTTAATGCTTCGCGCAGAACACTACGGGCAACGCCCAGGGCAGCCGCTAATTCCAGTTCATTGGGAATAGGATCTCCAGCACGCAAATCCTTTTCCTTTAAGTAATTAAGGAGCTTATCTTCAACTTGATCGACCAATGTAATGGTCTGACTGTGAACTTTCAGTGAATCCATGATATAGTAGGTTATAATTCTTATTAATCTTATTTGTCTGACAAATAAAGAGAAAAGATTTTTTATATACAATAAATGACTTATTATATTTATATAATTTAACTTATTAGTCGCTTAGTATATAGTCGGGAAGAAAAAAACAGGAAATTTTCGCAGGATAGAAGCGGTGAAAAAGCAACGGTTTTATGGAGTAGATAGAACATCGGAGATAAATAGAATCGATAACTCTATCGATAAATTCGATTAGTTTCCGTAACAGTTTCATACTTTCAAATGTTTATCTTGTAAAGGCGTTAAGATCATGGAATATTTACTGTGTAATATATAATACAGTTTAAGATAGTTGTTACTCTTACTTTTGTATATATCACCAGTAGTAATAAAATAAAGTTCATCAATAAAAACCGACAATCGCCATGAAAGAAAAAATTGAACAATTGGCAGCTCTGAACCATCAGGCAGAGCTGGGAGGCGGCGAAGACCGTATCGCAAAACAACACGCAGCGGGTAAACTGACTGCCCGTGAAAGAATCGAATTACTTCTTGAAAAAGGAAGTTTTGTGGAAGTCGATAAATTTGTAACCCATCGTTGTACAGAATTCGGACTGGAGAAACAGCGTCCGTTGGGCGATGGGGTAGTGACAGGTTACGGTTTGATAGGTAAACGTACGGTATTTGTATTTGCCCAGGATTTTACGGTATTCGGTGGTGCTCTTTCCGAGACATATGCACGGAAGATCTGTAAGATTATGGATATGGCGATGCAACTGGGTGCACCGGTGATCGGTCTGAACGATTCAGGCGGAGCACGTATTCAGGAGGGTGTACGCTCGCTGGCAGGTTATGCAGAGATCTTTTTACGTAACTCGCTGGCTTCGGGGGTTATTCCACAGATCAGTGCGATCATGGGGCCGTGTGCCGGAGGTGCAGTCTATTCACCGGCTCTGACCGATTTCATCTTTATGGTGAAAGATTCCAGCTATATGTTTATTACGGGGCCGGAAGTGGTAAAGAGTGTGACGCAAGAAGAGGTGACAATGCAGGATTTAGGCGGCTCGGAAGTGCACAGCAGTCGTTCCGGAGTAGCTCATTTCACAGGGGATAACGACATGGATTGTATTCTGAAGATACGCGAACTTATGTCATTCCTTCCAAGTAATAATATGGAAGAACCTCCGTTCATCCCGACGACCGACAGCGCGAACCGGATCGATGAACAATTGAATAATCTGATTCCGACCAATCCGAATCAGCCTTACGATATGAAAGAACTGATCGAATCGGTTGCCGACGATCATAATTTCTTTGAAGTACAGGAAGAATATGCCAAGAACATCGTTATCGGCTATATCCGGTTGAATGGAAAAACGATCGGTGTTGTAGCCAATCAACCGGCCGCTCTGGCAGGGACGCTGGATATAAATGCTTCCGTGAAGGCGGCCCGTTTCGTCCGTTTCTGCGATGCTTTCAATATTCCGTTGCTGACATTGGTGGATGTGCCGGGATTCCTTCCGGGCGTTAACCAGGAATATGAAGGTATTATCCGCCACGGGGCAAAATTGCTTTATGCCTATTGTGAAGCGACGGTGCCGAAAGTAACAGTCATTACCCGTAAGGCATACGGCGGAGCCTATGATGTGATGAGCTCCAAGCATATCCGCGGTGATATCAATTTCGCTTATCCGACTGCCGAGATCGCTGTGATGGGACCGGACGGTGCCGTGAATATCCTTTTCCGTAAAGAACTGAAAAAGGCCGAGGACGTAGAGAAGAAACGCAAGGAATTGCAGGATGATTATCGTGAGAAATTCGCTAATCCCTACCGGGCAGCCGAACTGGGCTATGTGGACGAGATCATCGAACCGTCGGGAACACGTGCCCGCCTGATCCGCAGCTTCGAACTGCTGGCTAATAAACGGCAATCCAATCCGCCGAAGAAACATTCCAATTTACCACTTTAATACGCGAACGATTATGATAAAGAAAGTATTAGTAGCCAATCGCGGCGAAATTGCGATGCGAATCTTTCGTACCTGCCGCGTAATGAATATACCGACCGTTGCGATCTATACACATGTAGACCGGGGTGCCTTGCATGTACGATATGCCGAAGAAGCCTACTGTATCTCGGAAGATGAAACAGACACTTCTTATCTGAAACCCGACCTGATCCTGGCAATCGCCAAGAAGACCGGTGCCGCTATCCATCCGGGATACGGTTTTCTATCTGAAAATGCAGATTTTGCCCGCAGATGTGAAGAAGAAGGTGTCATATTTATTGGTCCGAGTGCCGATGTTATTGCTAAAATGGGGATTAAGACCGAGGCCCGCAAGATCATGAAAGCAGCCGGTGTACCTGTCGTTCCCGGAACAGAAGAGCCGGTTAACAATATCGCAGAAGTCCGCAAAGTCGCTAAAGAGGTCGGTTATCCGATCATGCTGAAAGCATTGGCTGGCGGAGGTGGTAAAGGCATGCGTCTGGTCCGTGATGAAGAAGGGCTGGAAGAAGCTTTCCGTCTGTCGCGCTCCGAAGCCGGAAATTCATTCGGGAATGATGCTATTTACATTGAAAAATATATTGAGAATCCGCATCATATCGAAGTACAGGTTTTGGGTGATAAATATGGGAATGTGATCCATCTCTATGAACGTGAATGCTCTATTCAGCGCCGTAACCAGAAAGTGATCGAGGAATCGCCGTCACCTTTTGTAAAGGAAGAGACACGCAAGAAGATGCTGGCTGTGGCGGTGGAAGCCTGTAAGAAGATCGGTTATTACAGTGCCGGAACGTTGGAATTTATGATGGATAAAGACCAGAACTTCTATTTCCTGGAAATGAATACCCGTCTGCAGGTGGAACATCCGGTGACGGAAGAGGTTACGGGTGTCGATCTGGTACGTGATATGATCCTGGTGGCTGCCGGTAATCCGTTGCCATACAAACAGGAAGATGTAGAGTTCAGAGGAGCGGCCATCGAATGCCGTATCTATGCGGAAGACCCGGAGAATAACTTTATGCCTTCGCCGGGTGTCATCAAGGTTCGTGAAGCGCCCGAAGGACGTAATGTACGTCTGGACAGTGCCGCGTATGCCGGATTTGAAGTCTCTTTGCATTACGACCCGATGATCGCTAAGCTGTGTACTTGGGGACGTAACCGCGAATCAGCCATCTCCAATATGGCACGTGCGTTGCGGGAATATAAGATTCTGGGAATTAAAACGACGATCCCGTTCCATCAGCGTGTCTTGCACAACGAGACGTTCCTGAAAGGGAATTACGATACGACTTTCATCGATACCAAATTCGATAAGGAAGATCTGAAACGTCGTCAGAACAACGATCCGCTGGTTGCCGTGATTGCTGCGGCCATCAAGCATTTCGAACAGGAGAAGGAGGCCTCTGCCCGTATGACAACAGTCCCGTTGGTAGGCGAGTCTTTATGGAAATATTACGGTAAACTGCAGATGACTGCCAATAACTATTAAAAGGAGGATCTGATTATGTCAAAAGCATTAGCAACCTATTTTGCAACAGTAAATGATATGCCCGACACCGAATTCAAGGTGGAAATACTGGAAGACGGCCCGGTAAAGAAAGTCTCCGTAAACGGCAAGATATATAATGTAGATTATAATGTGGGAGGGGATAGCATCTATTCCATCATCCTCAATCATAAATCGCACGGTGTCCAGATATCCAATATATCCGACGATGTGTACGAAGTAAAGAATAAAGGCGATTATTTCCAGGTACAGGTAATCGACGAACTGAAGAAGATGCGCCTGTCGCGTATCCAGTCGGTGGCTGTCGGCCGTCAGGTGATCACTGCACAGATGCCGGGCGTGATCCTGAAAGTGAATGTGAAACCCGGTGATGAAGTAACGGCGGGAACTCCGCTTTGTGTATTGGTCGCCATGAAAATGGAAAACGAGATACGCAGCCCGATAGACGGGATAGTGAAGGAGGTTTATATTACCGGTGGCGATAAAGTCGCTGTCAATGATAAAATGTTAGTGGTAGAATAAGTGCTATTTACTGTTTTTACTAAACAAATGTAAATTTGTCATTGTTCTTATATAAAGCTTACATAATATAAATAAAAACCAATAGAATTAGAAGTTATGGAAAACAAAGAACAACCTTTAGTAGAACTGAAAGCAATGGATAAAGGTCCGTTGTTGGTGAAAGGCCCGGTAAAACTGATCACACCCGATGGAAAAGAAATGATTATGGAAAGAACGGCAATTTGCCGTTGCGGTCATTCAAAGAACCAACCGTTTTGCGACGGATCACATATGAAACTGTGACCTGGTAATAATAGATATACATTTACATTCGGAAAATCCGTAGCTCTTGAGGAGATACGGATTTTCTTTGATTATAAATGCTAAAGATTTGGCCGACGTAATGTTAAGCCTTTAATTTTTAAATCCGCTTAATGAAATAATGCCTATCTTCGTGGCGTTTGAATAAACTATTTTATTCTCAGTTAGAGACGTTTGTTTATAAAAAAGAGAGTTATGAAGAAAAGTTTTTTGTATTTGTTTACTATGTTGTGTGCGCTGAGCTTTTTTACAGCTTGTGACGATGACGATTCGAAAGACCCGAACGGGTTGGATGTAAACACCACTTATTCCGGTGATAAATTGGACTTGAAAAATGGAAATCTTGCTTTGTTAGGCAAAGAAATCATCTTTGATACACAAAACGGAAAAACGGCTACGATCACGATGAGAGGATCGGCCGATTATCTGGTCGAGCTGCTGGGATTGTTCTCGAAATCTAGCGCACCCTTTCTCGAGGTAGCACCGGGCGTTATTCCGGGTGAAACATACACCACCTTGTCGAATGTCCCGTTAACACTGTCGGGTGAGAAATATACGTTTGAGGGCACCGATTCGTCTAACGGACGCGAATTTAAGTATTCAGGTAGCGTTGAGAAAGACAAACTGACCATGACAGTCGATGATATAAGAATGCCGCACAACGACCTGGTTGGCAACTGGAATCTTCAGCCTGCCAAACCGTTGAATATTGTCTGGAAGTCTGATTATATGATCGATTTGTCTGCTTTGGGCAAAGGTAAACTGCCAATCTCGGTTGTTGCCCCTGAATTGGACGTTTTGGTCGGACCGTTGCTGCAAAGCGTGCTTCAAATGGTTGTTTTCGGAGGCGATGGGAATATCGTTGCCAGCTATAAGAAAAAAGGTTCATCCGAATGGTCATCGTCACCGCTTAACTTGGCGCAGTATTATGTAAAGGACAATGTGATGTATGTGCAGTTGAATATCGCTCAAATCCTGGCAACAAGGTCGAAAGCGGAAATGCCCGGATTTGATTTATCCCTGATCAAGTATCTAGCCCAATATCTTTCGAAAGGAATACCTTTGGACTATAGTGTTACCGGCGGCAACGCTCGGATCACGGCAAACAAAGAACTGTTGATGCAGCTGTTGCCTGTGCTGGCAAACGAAAAGATACAGCAGCTCTTGCTTCCCAAATTGTCGGAGATTATTCCCAATGAGATTAAGCCTGTATTGCTGCCGATTGTACAGGAACTGTTTACCAACCTGCCCGAGATTTTGGAAAAGACGGAAGATATCAGCGTAACGTTGAATCTGCTGGAGAAGTAATTTTCTATAAAACATACCTGTGAAGAGGGAGTTTCCGTACCGAAATAAACCCTGAAAGTTGGACAAAAAACTTTCAGGGTTTATTTATGTCAAGACATTACACATTAAAAGATGGGAATAAAGACGGATTTATTCTATCTCCGGTCGGTCGCCACCACCTTCACCACCACCTTCTTCGGGAGGAATGATCGGCTTATCATCCGGCTCGACCTTCGCTTTCTTCCCTACACCACGACGCGACAGCGTTTCCGAGAATTGAACGATCTCTGCATTCACGGCATCGATCACAGTGCCGATCGCCGTTTCTTTCGCCTGATCTTTATCGACCAACTCATTCACGAGATAAAGCGCGTTGATGGCATCGAACAATTTGCGAGCAGCTTCATCCGTCACCGGGCGGAGTTTTTTCAGGTTGTCGCTGACAGAGCGGATACGTTTCTCATCGGCACGGCGTGAAAAGGCGGCCACAAAATCATTGTTAGCCGTTTTGAGAGCAACGACGGCATCAGTCAATCCCAATGCCTGCATGTAAGATGTATATTCGGCCGACTGTAATTTTTTCACCATATCTTCCACCATCGCCGTATTTTCGGCGAAAGGTTTCGATGCGGCACCCGCATACGGAGCGATCGCAAAAGCCACTTTTTCAGCAGCCTTGGCTTCAGCTTCCACCAGGCTGAGCTCCTTGCTTTCGGTCGTGAGGAAGATAAAACGGAAACGTTTGTCGCGCACGGCGTCTTTCTCATCGATCTCTTTCGTATCGGCAAAGCTTCTCGACTGCAAATACGCATCATCTTCGCCATCGAAAGCAGCGGCTAAGGCATCGCGCAGGGCAGTCAGCTTATATTTTGTCGCAAAATCGACAGTGATGATTTTCAGGGTTTGCAGGTACAGGTTGTAATGCTCGGCGTTACGGGCCTGCATTAAGTAGTTGATTTTTGGAATTTGCTTCATAATCAGATTATTTTTAAGATTCATATTTAATAAAAAAATCTCGTTCATATTTTTAATATCCTTCGGAATGCTTTCTCTCCATGAGAATGTTTCAAAAGTTGCCGACAAAGGTTTCTCACAGTGAGAAATCTTCAAAATAGCTCGGTAGAGTCGTCTCTCCGTGAGAACTCTTCAAATCCGGGAAAAAGACCTTTTCTCACACAGAGAAATCTTCAAAACGGGAAAAAAGCGATTTCTCACTGTGAAAAAGTTCAAAATCGCTTTTTTCAACTATCCTCACAGTGAGAAGTCTCCTCCGGTTGCTTTTCAAGCTTTCTTACAGTGAGATGCACTAAAAGTAGGTAAAAAATGGAAGAAAAGTGTTTTTTCGGAAGAAAATATGCTCCTTAGAGCAGATAAAGGAAGATAAAAGGTTTATTATGCTTTGTTTGACGATGTTTTTACTGTTTATAACGGAAAATATGAAAATATGGGGAGATGTGTCCATTCTTTGTTTAGATTTAGTCCCGGGAAATATTTTATTAATAAAGAATGTTCTATTTTTAAGAACAGCTAGATAAAAGTGTATTTACAAAAAAAATGTTCTTATCTTCGCGACTCATTAAACATTAAATATTAATATTAAACGTATTTATCATGAGTAAGAATTTATTCTATTTTTTTACATTGATTTGTTGTATTAGCTTATTTACAGCATGTAGTGACGATGAAGAAGAAAAGGTTGACAACAGTTGGCAAGCTATTTCTGGTACTTATGAAGCAGAAGCATTAGTTTTAAACGGAGAAGCTCAAAAAGAGGAATCAATATATTCAGTAAAAGTAGAAGCTGCTTCTGCAGAAAAAGCTTCTGTTGTTCTTAATAATATAGTGATCGGTGAATCGGAAGTAAAATTAGATGCTAAATTAGCAAAAGTAGCTAATACTGACAGTTATACCTTGACTGGAGAAAGTACAACAGATGACCGTGTTGTATCAATTGAAGGTTCTGTAAAAGAAGGCATATTAACAATTAAAACAACACTCAAAATAACTTCATCTGCTATAGGAGCTTGGAATTTGAAAATCGAAGAAGATACTAATAACAGTAATGCTCTGACTGCTGATGTGATAGTTAATATCGAAGGTGTGGAAGGCTCTGACTTCTTGGTACCAATGATGAAATCGATGATTGGTCAGATGATTGCTCAGAAAGTAGAATCAGTAACCGTTAATTTTGCAGAAGACGGTAAATTAGGTATCTCTTTCAAGACTACAGCTTCAGGTGGTAATGCCGAAGAAATTATGGCCATTATTAACATGCTTGATCTTCGTTATTATGTACAAACGAAAGATGGGAAGAGTCAATTATATTTGGCCATTAGCAAAAGTTTCTTAGAGATAGGAGGTGCAGTAATGGGTGAGGAATTGTTGACTGCATTAAAAGGTCTTTTACAAGAAACAGGAAGTTATTATGCTTTACCATTAAATATGACAATTGAAGGTAATTCAGCACAGTTCTATGTATCTAAAGATCTTCTTACAAAAGTTGTACCAATCTTAAAACCTTTGGTTCCTGGTGATTTTGCATCATTGATGCCATGGTTGGAAGAAATGCTTGCAGCTTCAACAATCTTCGATTTTGGTTTAGGTTTTACTAAATAAAATAAATATTTTATAGATTAGAAAAGAGAGACTATATTTAATAGTCTCTCTTTTTTTCTTTATAAATTCTCAAGTGATCGTTTTTCTCAAAAATGTCCTTATCTTCGTGCTGTTTAAAAAAACTTTATTTTAATAATTAAAAGGTATTAGTTTACTAACAGATTTATGAAAACAAAACTAATGTATTTATTCAGCATGTTCTGCATGCTAAGTTTGTTCACGGCTTGTAGTGATGACGATAAGGCAGGACCTATCGGAACAGAATTTGACGGCGTATATAAAGGAACGCTCGATGTAGATCTGGACGGAACTAAAGTCGGTGAAAATCTTCCCCAGAAAGTGTATGTGACCAAAGTCGGCGACAACCAGATCAAGATGGAACTGAAAAACTTCAGTTTCGGGGCTATGGCACTCGGAAACATTTCCGTAGACAAATGTAATGTAGAAAAACAAAGTGATGACGCTTGTAAGTTCGATGGCGAACAAAAGTTGACGTTACCTATCGTCGGCGATTGCGATGTGGTAATGAACGGTACTATTGCCGGTGAAAAACTCAATATGGTGATCAATGTAAAAGCTACCCAGTCAGGTGCAGCCATCACAGTGAAAGTCGATTTCACGGGTACGAAACTGGCTACCGACCAGAGTTCGGAGGCTAAGATCACAGAATTTACTTTCGACAGCAAAGAAGTCGTTTCACAGCCGGAAATTGACGGAACAAACATCACCTTTATGGTAACAGACACCATCAAAGCGGAAGAATTGGCAGCTTTAGTTCCAACAATCAAAATTTCCGATAAAGCAACAATCACTCCTGCAAGCGGTGTAGCGCAGGATTTCTCTAAACCTGTCACTTACACTGTGACTTCGGAGGATGGAATTACGACCACGACTTATACTGTTTCCGTAGCTGGCAAAATGCAGAAATATTCACTAGACGAATGGGTTGACAAAGGAACCGGTAAGGCTGCCTATAAAACGCCATTCCCCGATGATAAATTGGCGACCAGCAGTGCCGGTGCCAGCTATTTGGCATTATTTGGTTATACAGACGAATTTCCGGTTGTTCCAACAGAGGATGCTGTTAAAGGTATGGCAGCTAAACTGACAACTAAGAATACATCGGATATTTCTTTAGCACCTGCTATTACTTCCGGTTCTCTGTATACCGGACGTTTTGCGGTCGATCCTTTTAACCAGTTGAACAGTACGAAATTCGGTATCATGTGTGATAAGAAACCGTTGCTCTTTAATGGATATTATAAATATACTCCAGGTGAATTATTTTTAGATGGTTCTAAAAAAGCAAATATTATAGAACATCCGGAATTGACGGACGAATGTAGTATAAAAGGTGTTTTATATGAAGTAGCTAACGAAAACGAAACGTTGACAGGTCTGAATATCGGCGATTCTGACAAGATTGTAGCAGTTGCAAGCTTGGCCGACGGTACGGCGAAAGCGGAATATACTCCGTTCAGCCTCGAATTCAAATTTGAGAAAGGCAAAACGTATGATACAACCAAATTGTATAAGTTAGCTCTCATTTTCTCTTCCAGCAGTAAAGGTGATGCTTTCCAGGGAGCACCCGGAAGTACCTTATATATAGATGAACTGGAAGTCGTTTTCGAATAATACACGATTCGTAAAATCCATATAGTGAAAAAGGAATGTATCAAAGTTAGTTTTGATACATTCCTTTTTTATTTTTCAGCTACCACAAACATTTCATGGCTCATAAGCGGGGATACCAGTGATTATCTCGGTGCTTTCCGGTACAGATAAATGGCAATGAACGTATAGAGAATATTCGGGATCCAGGCGGCCACCATCGCACTTACATATCCGTTGATCGCAAAGGTCGATGTAACCGTGGTGAACAGGATGTAAGAGAAACTCAAAGCCAGTCCGATACCGATATTCATACCCATACCTCCCTTGATCTTGCGTGAGGAGAGAGAAGCCCCGATAGAGGTCAGGATAAATGCCGCCATGATGGAAGCGAAACGTTTATGATATTCGATCTGGAATGTCTGGATATTACCTATACCACGCGTTTTCTGCCGTTCGATATAAGTTGCCAACTGTGGGGAGGTCATCGTCTCACAATCGTTTACCGAGATCAGGAAGTCGGACGGAATGATCGTCAGCGTCGTGTCTTTACGGGAGCCTTGGGTGATATGTTCGCGCATTCCTTCAAAGTCGCGGATCATATAATCGATCACGGTCCATTTGTATAGCGAGTCGTATTTGATTGAATTGGCCGTCAGCTTGGAGATCAGCTTCTTTCCTTCGAAATGTTCGAGTGAGAAACGATAACCCATGTTCGGGCGTGCGTCATAACGGTCGAAATAAGCGAACACACCCGGTTCCACTTCAATCTGTATGTTTCGGGCATATTCCACTTTTTTGTTCCTGATATATTTGTTCTGAAAATCGATACGCGTCACATTGGCCGGGGGAATGATGAAAGCACTCAAAACAAAACTGGCTATCGCAATGATCGCAGCCGAGATCGCATAAGGCAACATCAGCCGCCGGAAACTCATTCCGCTTGCCAACATGGCGATAATCTCCGAATTGTCCGCCAGCTTCGAGGTAAAGAAGATGACCGCGATAAACGTGAACAGTGGACTGAACAAGTTGGCGAAATAGGGGATAAAGTTCATATAATAATCCAGAATGATCGCCTGCAGGGGAACTTCGGGTTTCAGGAACTTATCGATCTTTTCGTTTATATCGAATACGACGGAGATAGAGATAATCAGCATGATCGCGAAAACATACGTTCCGAGAAACTGCTTGATGATATACCAGTCTATCCGTTTTAATTTGAATTTCATGCGAATGTCTTTTTAGTTGACAGTTGACAGTTGACAGTTGACAGTTGGAATAGAGTATAAAATCTGTCAACTGTCAACTGTTATCTGTCAACTTTTAGAGTCGATTATTTAGTTGCTGCACCATACCGCTTTTCCAGATAGCAAAGTCACCGGCGATGATATGCTTTCGTGCTTCCTTCACCAGCCACAGATAGAAGGCGAGGTTATGGATGGAAGCAATTTGCAGACCCAGGAGTTCGTTTACTTTGATCAGATGATGCAGGTATGCTTTGCTGTAAAGCGTATCTACGTATGAGTGGGCATCCGGATCGACAGGGGAGAAGTCGTCCTCCCATTTCTTATTGCGCAGGTTGATCGTACCGTATTGCGTGAAGATCTGCCCGTTACGTCCGTTACGGGTCGGCATGATACAGTCGAACATATCCACGCCGCGCTCGATCGCCTCCAGCAGATTGATAGGAGTCCCGACCCCCATCAGGTAGCGAGGTTTGTCTTTGGGTAATATTTCATTGACAACCTCGATCATTTCGTACATCTTCTCGGTCGGTTCGCCGACAGCCAGTCCGCCGATAGCATTTCCGTCAGCCCCTTTCTTTGCTATGTTCTCTGCCGCATGACGGCGCAGGTCTGGATATACACAACCCTGTACGATCGGGAAGAGGCATTGGCTGTAACCATATTTCGGCTCCGTGGAATTGAAACGGTCGAAACAACGGTCCAGCCATCGTTCGGTCAACCCCAGCGATTTCTTTGCATAATCATAGTCGGCATCTCCCGGACAACATTCGTCGAAAGCCATGATGATGTCGGCACCGATGATACGCTGGATATCCATTACCTTTTCGGGGGTGAAAAGATGCTTTGAACCGTCGATATGCGAACGGAACTCGGCTCCTTCCTCGTGCAATTTGCGGTTGTCGGAAAGCGAGAATACCTGGAAACCTCCGCTGTCGGTCAGGATAGGGCGATCCCATGTATTAAACTTGTGCAATCCCCCGGCTTTCTCCAGGATTTCAAGACCCGGACGCAGGTATAGATGATAGGTGTTACCCAGGATGATCTGTGCCTTAATATCCTCTTTCAGTTCGGTCATGTGGACGCCTTTCACTGTGCCTTGTGTTCCGACAGGCATGAAAATGGGCGTCTCGATTACCCCGTGATCGGTTGTAATCAAGCCCGCCCTTGCATTTGTCTTAGTATCGTTGTGTTGTAATTCGAATTTCATTCTTTATCTTTGCTTTGGGCGCAAAGGTAATATAATTCTATCAGAATCCGAAGTCATCTACTTCTACGTTTTTGACTTCTTCCTCTTCCGGTAAAACAATGGTTTGATGCACCACATTCGACCTCACGATAATGGCCCGCATCGGACGTGCCGGACAGATCGATTCGCAGCCGCCGCAACCTACACATAAGTCGGGATTTACCTGAGGGATCGTCAGTGTTCCTTCGTAAGGCACCATGTGTACAGCCTGTGTCGGACAGTGTTCGGAGCAAGCACCGCAATCGGTCCCTTCCGTCTTCACAATACATAGGTTGATAAAGAAGGTTGCGATACCTACCTGCAACGATTTCTTTTCTTCCACCGTAATAGGCATAATGGCACCGGCCGGGCAAACTTCCGAGCATATCGTGCATTCGTAATTACAATAACTACTGAGATAGGCCATGCGCGGCTTCAGCAGATAATCGAAACCATATTCCAATCCGGCCGGACGCAATACCTGGCTCGGACACTTCACCACACAGATATGGCATCCGGTACATTTGTCTTTGAAACGTTCCAGGCTCAGTGATCCCGGAGGTGTAACGGGCGGCCATTTTTTACGGCCTTTTCTCTTTCCGTGACCATTCCCATGTCCATTACCTTTGGCTTGTTCGACACCTTCTGCAATAGCCGAAACGATCGGGAGGGTAGCGGCAACAGTAGCTCCGGTAGCCAGAAAAGTACGACGGCTGTTCACTGCCGGTTGCGGTTCTGCTTCCATATTCATGGCAGCTTCGGCGATCTTCTTTTCTTCTTTCCTGAAAGGAGGGTTGAAACGGTATTGCAATCCGCCTTTGGAGCAGGATGAAACACAGTTGAAACAATCCACGCAACGCGATGTGTCGACCGTCAGATTTTTAGCGTCGATCGCTTCTGCTTTACAGGTATGTTCACAGTTCCCACAATGAGTACAAGCCTCTTTGTCGAACGAAATACGGAAGAATGAATAACGCGAAACCAGACTAAGCAAAGCTCCAACCGGACATAACGAGTTACAAAACAGACGGCCGCGGAAAATAACCATCACGGCAAATACAACCAATGCCACGATGCCGGCCACCAGACCTGCAATGCTCACGGTACTGATCGTTACATGAAACAACGAGTAGTTATCCATTTTCATCAACCAGTCGGCCAATATGTTATTTCCCCACATGACGGAAGGGCGGAACAAATTCGCCGCGATGCGTCCGAAGTTACTGTACGGATCGAGTAACAGGCACAGACCGGAAAATCCCAGTGCAGCCGTTATCGCTGTTGCCGCCAGTAGAACATAACGTACCCAGTTCAAGGGTTTATGATATTTGAACCGTCGTATCCCTTTTTTCTTCTTTTTGCCTATACAGAACAGGCGATTGATCATATCCTGGAAAACTCCGGCCGGACAGATTACCGAACAGTAGATACGCCCGAAGAATAACGTCAGCAGAAGTAGAACGGCTACGATCCCGAACATACTGCCCAAAATAGCAGGCAGTAACTGGACATGCAGCAGTTTATGTATATCCATCGGCATCTTATTCGTAAAATCCAGGAAGAAAAGAAGGATGGGTATAAAAAACAGGACTGCGAGCAGAACTCTCAGTCCTTTTAAATAATTAGGTCGCTTCATTAAATCTTAATACGTTTGATATTGACTTTCTTTAAATCCGTTGTTCCCAGTTTTAATTCTTCTCCTTTACCGATGTGTCCGACAGCTTCCATATCCAGTTTCTTTACCTGGTTGAACAGAGCCAGAGCGGCCGTGTCGATCGCAATGATATTCGGAGAGACGATCATGGATTTCAATGTAGCTACGTCGGCAGCGCTTTTACCCTGCGGCCCGTTTTGGTGCATCATACGGTAAGCATCCACGATATTCAGTACCGGTTTCTTTTGCCAGGTACAAATATCGGCGATACATTGCTGCAGGTCGTTCTGATGAAAGAACCGGCGGTCCCAAACGATCCCCATATAATTCTTCATGGCACAGGACAGTTTTGCTCCGCCATGATTCTTCAGGATAGGAACGTTGATCCAGGCATCCGCTTCGATCAGTGCTTCGTGTATCTTGGCTGATTTTACTTTTACTCCGTTGGGGATAGATACTTCTTTGAAATACTTTTCGTCATTACCCGGCATGATAATACCTCCGGCTTCTTTTACGGCTGCAGCGATACCACTGCTTTCATAACATTTCTGCCAGTTATCGCAGGTATGGTCGAAAACGGTTACTTTTTCTGCTCCGGCATCCAGGCATTTCTTTACCAACGCCTTGATAAGCTGTGGGTTGGTATTTCCTGCCAGTTCCGGTGTACGGTCCCATCCGATGTTCGGTTTGATAACGACTTTTTGCCCTTTTTTGATATACTTTCCGATTCCCCCCAGGGTCTCCAATGCTTTGTCAAGCATGACTTCAGGCTCGCCACCCATAACGGCTACCATTTCAGGGGCTTGTTCCACTGCCATCGTATTGGTTGATAAGGCAGCTTGCAACCCTTTAAAGTCTATTGAAAGAGCGGCACCAGCTACTACACTGGTCTTTAAGAAATCACGACGTTTCATCTTGTTGTAATTGGTTATTAGAATTATTGATAGTTGAAACAAAGGTAGCAATTCTCTGAATTATAGTGTATCTTTGCCCGTAAAAAATATTAATTTAATGGAATTATATACTTATATATCACTGCATTCCTTTGTCGAAGGTTGCATGAAACCGGCTGGGGAACCGGCATTTATCTTACAAGCTGAAAATTTATTATATACCGTTGCCAGGGAAGAATATCAATATGGATTGTCGTTGCTAAGGAAAGCCATAGGTGAGTATGAAGTACAGAAAGGAATTCCAAAGGAAGAGAGTAAACAAGCCATTCCTTTTTTTCGTGAAAAGCGGCGGATGCTGATCGGGCCGGAGATGGATCTTTATAAATTATCTTTTTATGAAGACGGCACTTTTCTTCCCGGGAAAGTAAAAGACTCCGGATTGCCATATCTGCGTTTGTCACTCGATTATGAGCAATTGGCAGAACATTGTCTTTTTGAAAACATGTTCCTGATCCGCTGTAAATACGATGAAGGGCAGGTGCTCGCCAATTTTGTTACACAGATGGAGCGTGAATACGATAAGTTCTTTTTCGATGAAGAGCACAGTGGTTTTACGGCTGATTCGCGTTTCTTCTCACTTTTATGTAATGCTTGCCTGGAAGTAAAGAATCCGGCATGTGCACCGGAGAAAGAATGGCGGTTGACAGTCCTTCGCAATCCTGCCGATGCCGGTTACCGGTACGAGGACGGGCAATTGCGACCTTTCGTTCCCATCTCTTTGCCTCTGAATGTCATCCGCAAAGTAACTTTACTTGACAGTGAGACTGAAGAACTGAACTTTAGTGCCCTTGCCGGATTCATGCAACAGGTCGGTTTATCACCGGAACGTTATCTGGAAGGATTACTGGAACAATAAACCGGAGATTTATCATGGCTACAACATTCGATATACAATTGCCTCATTATAACCGGGGATTCCATCTCGTCACGCGGGATATTGTTTCCCGTCTGCCGGAACTACCGGAAAGCGGCCTGTTATTCCTGTTTATCAAACATACTTCTGCCGCGCTTACCCTGAATGAGAATGCGGACCCGTCTGTCCGTCACGACTTCAATACCTTTTTCAATAAATTGGTGCCCGACGGAGCTTCTTATTTTACCCATACGCTGGAAGGAGACGATGATATGTCTGCCCATATCAAGGCTTCGCTATTAGGATCGTCTGTAACTATTCCGATAAAGAACCATCGTCTGAACCTGGGGACCTGGCAAGGTATCTATCTTTGTGAATTCCGCGACGGCGGGGACAGCCGCAGGTTGAGTATTACAATTATATAGTTAGTTTCCGTAAATTTCCTAAGTAGGAAACTCCAGTTCCCTGCCTGGGAAATTACAGTTTCCTGCGGAGGGAACTGGAGTTTCCAAAGCAGGGAATTACGAGGAAACTGTAGTTTAACGATTTTAGTTGACTACTTTCTGCCTAATCAATAAAAAGGGTTGTCCCTTTTGTTGTTTATTTCTGAAAGAGGTTTACTCTCTAA
>OGEN01000246.1_pt1 | contig 78679 bp, 66 predicted proteins | sample 1570671 | NCBI WGS metagenome assembly OGEN01 (sample SAMEA2582128, study PRJEB24529) | metagenome | biome: Human gut stool | place: China | collected 2011 | reverse complement strand
GCGAGGCAGGTGTAGCCTTGATCTTTTGCCTACTTTTGGATCAAGCCAAAAGTAGACTAAAACGCCTCCTCTTTATTCTGTTATAAAACAACCGTTTTCCACACTCCAATCATTACCGAAGAAGCCGGATACCTCAACACCATGAATGCCTTCCTTCAAGATATCCACATTGAAGATCAGTAGGTCGGGGAAACCGGTAATACCGGAGATGTAATCATTCGGATAGGTTGCTTTCATACCTTCAATCCCTGTTCCGGCTACAACACCGACACTGGCTGTACGGCTGTCGGGACGAGGATAAACAAAATAAGTACCCAGATTATTACCTTTCATCACTTTATCTCCCATACGGATCTCACCTTTCAGAACCTGTACCGGAGCATTCTTCAGAAGCTTGTTCCACGCTTTATTGTTGGCTGCATTTCCGTAAAGGACTACATTCCTGTCGGCATAAGCAGAAGGGATAAAATCTTTGTCGGCAATCACATCGATGGAACCGTTTCCTCTGTAAAGGAAAGTCTCGGCATCGAAACGGGCTTTATTCTGATACCAGTTGTTTTCTTCTTTATTACCTCCTGTTGCATATACAAATACAACATGATTGTCGAATGCCTGTTTGAAACCGCCATAACGGGAAGGATACTTCTCTGTCACAGAAACTTCATCCACCAACGTCCATTTACCGGAAACTTTCTTCAGTACAGCCGGTTTAGTACCATCTGCCTGCATTGTTTCGTTATCGATAGTGATGCTTGCTGCTGCCGGGAGTTTCAAAGCCGGCAGATCGAATGTCAGCGATGCCACATTAGAAGTCGTGCCTGAAATGCCGTTATCCGTTTGTTTGAAAGAAACGGAAGAGAAAGCATAGGCCGTATCCTGCTGGTTGATGGTTACCCAATAATCCTTAGCAGAGATGGCCGGGGAAGCAGTATGGAACTCCAATTGTTTCACTTCGCCGGCAGCAGGTACTTTATGCCAGCGGAAATAATCGAAAATAGGTTTCCAGTCAACACTCTCATTACTGTACCAATGCGAACCGCCCGGATATTCATAATAACAAAAGTCCGGATGGAATGTGCCTAACACCTCACGCATCTGACGCACTTGCTGGATAGGAACGACATTATCCGAATCGCCATGAAGAATATAGATACCCGATTGCAGGAAATTCCTTTTCAAATCCAGTACACGTCCGGCGTTGGCAGCCTGGCAGATCGTCGTAAAATGTTTCTCTCCTACATTGGCAGCATCGGCATTCGGCCGCGAATAACGGGCAATATCCGGATAACTGGCACAAGGAGCGATAGCCGCAAAACGGTCGGGATAGGTGACACCCAGGAACCAGGTACCGTGTCCGCCCATCGAATGTCCGGTAAGATAGGTGTGGGCAGGGTCTGTCTTAAAGACTTTTTCAGCTTCTACCAATACTTCCATTGCATCGATACGCCCCCACTCTTCCCAATTGAAGCCGAACGGGCGGCGATTGGTCGGAGCGATTATATGCCCCCAATCTTTCGGTGCATAGGCACGGGCTTGATTACGGGCCTCCACAGAAGCACCATGAACAGACAGGAACAAAGCCTGATTATCTCCCTGGGTAGTCGAAGGATTCACACTGTAATATTGTACACTTCCATCCACATCGCTGATGAAAGTACGTTCATGTATGACAGAAGCATCTTTTTGCTGCAAAACAATTTCGGCGCGGTCAATCTCTTTGCCTGATCGATCCTGCAGGATAACCGTTGCATTCGTTGCACCTGTCTTTGCCATCGTTGCGGCAGGGATACGGAATTTTACCTTGCGGACCATCATCGGCATTACATCATCCGTTGTCAGGGTAGCTGTTTCCCCATTTTCCAGTTTACATTGTATCTTTAATCCGGAAAGAGCTTTTTCCTGTGCGTTAACGATGCGGATAGCTCCCCACTTCTCTCCTTCCCCATTGATAATATCCGGAAGTGTCATATCCCGTTTGGTCAACATTACCGGTTTGGACGGAATGATCAGTTTAGCTGCTACCCTGCCGAAACGTCCGGGTGTGAAAATAAATTCATTATTACCTTTCTGCATCCGGAAAGGAATCAACGTATAAGCGAAATCGTAATGGTCCCCTTCGTGAGGCATACCGTTGATAAACGTGCGGGTATTCCCACTCGATTCGAGCAGTGCGATCTGAGGTTTGTCGGCATTATATTCTGTGAAGACATAGGCACGGCGTAAAGCACGGTTGGCAAACTTTCCGGTAGAGTCGGCCTCGATCGGCGTCCATTGCACAGCATCACGGGTCCGTCCGTAGTTGGTTGCTGTCAGGTCGTTTCCGGAAGGAGCTTTGAACTTCCCGGTAGCGATCTCCCATCCCAATCCGTCAGAGGTAGTGAACAAATAACCGGAAGGAGCTGTCACCGGAACAAAATACCCCTGTTTGAAAGAATGAAGTATGATGCCTTCGTCCACACGTTCAACCCTTTCTTTACCGAAATACTCGACGATATTACCTGTCGTCTGTTGTGCCGCCAACGGGGTCAACCCCAGAAACAGACTGGCAACAGTCATAATATAAACATTCTTCATTTTTATTATTTTAGTGGTTTATAAATTGTTTAGAGATAAAAAGGAGACTGCGGCACGGGCTATCCAGTCCTTATGTCACAGCCTCCTTTTCAGTAAAAGCGTATAAATATTACCAGTAATACTGGTCCATGATCTCTTTCATCCGCGGCGTATCGTCATCCGTATCGCCAACATCCGCACGGAGTTTCAACAATTCCTGCTTCATTTCCTTGATGACATCGGCATACTGAGGATCGTTATACATGTTCTTGTCTTCCTTCGGGTCGACCTGCAGATCATGAAATTCCCATGCCGGAGTAGTCGGCGTTTCTTCCGAACCGGTTGCATTCAGACGGTCGCCGTACAGGAACATCAGTTTATAACGTTCGTTGCGGATACCCATGTGGGCAGGACGAATGGAATGATGTGTCCAGTAACGGTAGTACATTTCCTTGCGCCAGTCGGCAGGTGTTTCACCTTTCAGGTTGTCGCGGAAACTTACCCCTTGTGATCTTTCCGGAGCTTTTATTCCGGCATAGTCGGCCAGTGTAGCAGCAAAGTCCACGTTCAGGATAATATCCTTGTTGCGTGTGCCTGCCGGAATCTCTTTCGGATAACGGATCACGAACGGCATATGCAGAGGTTCTTCATACATCATGCGTTTATCGAACATACCGTGTTCACCCAGGAAATATCCCTGGTCGGAAACATAGACTATGATCGTATTCTTGCTCAATCCTTCTTCGTCGAGCATCTTCAACAGACGACCGATATTATCGTCGATAGTTGCTCCACAACGCAGATAATCTTTGATCATTTTCTGATAGATCTTCTTACGGGCAGCCACTTTATCCATTCCCTTCGTAGAGAAAGGCAGTTCCGGATAACGGCACCACCAGGCATCCGGGTCTTTCGATGCAGTCTCCCAACGCCAGCCCATATTCTCCAGTTGCTGTCCCTGGAAAGCTCTTCCCGATTCCTCCGGTCCGAACTCCATCATGCTTTCCGGTTCGGGGAAAACGACATCGTCATAGAGATGCTTCATCCGTTCAGGGAAATCCCAGGGTTCGTGTGTCGCTTTGAAGTGACAGCACATCATGAACGGTTTGTTTTTATCGCGGTTACGTATCCATTCCATTGTCTGGTCGGTAACAATATCGGTCGAGAAGCCTTTTACCTCAACGCCCTGTTTACCCTTATCGTCGTCCACCCAGTTTTCCGCAGTCTTAAAGATCGGATTGACATATTCACCCTGGTCATGGAATACATTGAAATGGTCGAAACCGGATGGTTGTCTCTTTAAATGCCATTTACCGATCAGAGCCGTCTGATAACCGCCTGCCTGCATCTGTTTGGCGATATTGTCGACAGCCGGATCCAGCCCGTCTTCCAGTGTATACACTCCGTTACGATGGCTGTAAGCACCGGTCATGATAGCCGCACGGCTAGGTGCAGAGATCGAATTCGTACAAAAGCAGTTATCCAGCACGCAACCTTCCTGGGCCAGACGGCGGATATTCTCATTCTTAACATAATCGGCCAGGATACCTCCATAGATACCCCATGCCTGACCGGTATGGTCGTCAGACAAAATAAAGAGGATGTTCGGGCGTTCTTCCGCCTCTTTCTCCGTCTTTTTGTTTGAGTTGCAACCAATGACAGGCAGGCATGTTGCTAACAGACCTGCCTTCAAAATTAGATCAGCGTTTTTCATTTTCTTTATTTTAATTTTCCTGGTTCTCTACGTCCCGGCCCTTTCACACGTGTCAGGTTATCTCCCAGATCCTTACGCATATCATCGGCGATCTTCATCAGCTTGGCTGCTTCTTCCGGATATTGGGAAATGACATCGTAACGTTCTCCCGGATCACGGCGCAGGTCGTACATTTCAGCCTTTTTCAGTTCTAGGTTCGTCAAATCACCCGGTTGACCGTCATTACCCGGCACGTAAGCACCATAAGTCACATACTTATGCGGGAAAACAAGTTTGAACTTGCCGTCTGTTACTGCTTCCAAATCGTTTTTATGATAATAATAAACGAATGATTCACGTGGGTTGGCATCCTTCTCTCCCTTGATAAGAGGCAGGATACTTACACCGTCGATCTTACGCTGGGGCAGCGAAGCACCGCTGATCTCGGCCAATGTAGGCAACAGGTCGATATTGGAAGCCAATTTGTTACAACTTGTTCCCGGCTGCGTCACCCCTTTCCAGTACATGACACAAGGAATACGGTTACCACCATCGAAAGTTGTCGCCTTTGCTTCACGTAACCCTCCGGCAGAACCGGCATGGTTTCCATAGTTCGCCCAGGGACCGTTATCGGAAGTCAGGACGATCAGCGTATTTTCTTCCAGTCCTTGTTCGCGAAGTGCTTTCAACACTTCACCTACGCTCCAGTCGAGTTCCATCATCACGTCACCGTATAGTCCCTGTTCACTCTTTCCTTTGAACTTATCGGACACAGCCAGCGGAACGTGCGGCATAGAATGTGCGAGATAGATAAAGAACGGTTTATTCTTATTTTTCTTTATGAAGTTGACCGTGCGGTTCGTATAATCTGTCGTAAACTGCGACTGATCGGTATTATAACCAACCACTTCGTTGCCATCGTATGTCGGCAGATCCGGGAAGTTGAAAACTTCGCCCTGCTGCGGATGGTAAGGCCACATATCATTGGAATAAGGCAATCCGTAATATTCGTCGAAACCGTTCTGCAAAGGCAGGAACTGTTTAGCGTCTCCCAAATGCCATTTACCAAAAACGGCCGTACTGTATCCCTTCTGTTTCAGCAACTCCCCTATCGTCATTTCATCGGGACTGATCCCATAATCGGAACCCGGACCGGGTGCTCCGGCAAAACCGATACGGTTCGGATAACAGCCTGTCAGCAGACCGGCACGCGATGCGCCACTGATGGGTTGTCCGGCCAGGAAATGAGTAAAACGGACTCCCTCGGCTGCCATACGGTCGATGTTCGGCGTTTTATATCCGTATGCCCCGTTATAGGAGAAGTCCCCATAACCCGCATCGTCGAGGTTGATGATGATAAAATTTGTGTAATTTGCCGCGAAGCCGGTAAAAGCAAGGCTTGACGTTGCTGCTAAAAGCATTAGCTTTCTGTTCATGATATCGTGTTTTTATTAGATAATGTCAATATATCACCGCATAGAAGCGTTAAAGATACAAATTAAATAAAAATCTTCCGAATGATTTTACTTTTTCATTCGGAAGATTCCAGAATAGTGTATGTATTATTTCCACCCCGGATTCTGCACCAGGTTCTCATTCAATACAGTCTGCTTCAAAGGGATAGGATACAAATAACATTTGTCTTCCCAGCCCGGATTCGGCTTTTCGATGTAAGTTACGCAATTCACATAGCGAGGCATATCCGTCCCTTTATATAAACTTTTAGCCAGAGCCTCACTATTGTAATCTCCTATATTATTGATCTTGACACCGACCGGTTGCTCATTCAGGTATTCACCTTTCTTCCAACGTTTGATATCATCGAAACGGAAACCGGATCCCATCAGTTCAGAACATCTTTCACGACGGATCTCCCACAAAACAGGAGCTACATCTTTATCACGAAGCGTATCAAAATCCGATCCGATCGCATTCACGGTCATGGCTGCCACACCGGCACGTGCACGCAGTTTGTTGATCGTTGCATCAGCCACCACCTGGTCGAAACGTCCCAACTCGAACATCGCCTCGGCATGGTTCACCAACACCTCTCCCATGCGGAAAATCGGTCCGTCAGTACCCTGCACTTCCCCCTTATCGGCACCGGGCAATGCATTATAATATTTATACATGAAGTAACCGGTCTGTGTATCTACCCCACTGACTTTCACTGCGGTCAGGTTAGGAATATTCGCGATATAGGAAGTAGTCTTCTTTAGAGGCAACATCTTTCTTTCCTGATTATTTTTGGTCAGTTTGCCCATCATATCGATATATTCCCGTTCTACCGCTTCATCTGTATATTCCCAATGGGACAGGTCTGTAGAAACCGTTACTTTATAAGGAGGACAAATCGTATAATACAGACGTAAGTCACGATTCCTGAATTCATCATAAACGGTATTATCCCCATCATACACAGCAGAAGTTGAAATAGGTTTCCCATCCGAACACAAATAGTGTTCAACCAGTTTCTTTGAACCTTCATATAAACGTTCACCGGTCGTACGTTGAGTCAGGTCATGCCCTTTCCCTTTTTCATTTTCCAGATATTCCCTGTACAAAAGGATACTACTTTGCCCTTTCAGGCTTAATGAATTGAAGACATCATCGTAATCAGCCATCAGACCCAGATTCTGGTCGATCAGTTTCTGAGAGGCTTTCACGCTGGCTTCCAGATATTTCGAACCATCTATATTATCCACACTGCCATGATACTTTCTCCAGGTCCCTTCATACAATCCGAAACGGGAAATTAAAGCACGTACAACATTCGGATTGACTGTATTATCACCATCCCCTTGTGCTTTTATATTCTCTTCGGCATAAAGAAGATTTTCCAGCATATGATTGGCTACAACTTCGCGGGAATCTTGTTTGGCATACAGAATGTCTACATCATCCGTGCCGACCACATGTTCCAGCCAGGGCAGATCACCAAACTTTTTAAGCAACTCAAAATAGCCATGAGCACGGAAGAAATAACCGACCCCACGCCAGTGAGCCTTATCTTTCTCGGTCATTTGTGAATTATCAATATTATCCAGCATCAGATTCACTTGGCGGATAAAATCAAAGGTCCATGTATCTGCACTGACATTCGAGGGAGACATGCGGTTATTCACCCAGGCTATTCCACGGGCATCGTTCGAATCGTATAACATATCCGATATATCTCCTGCCTGAGGATAATTCTGATAAGCGATCAGCGTTTTATTATACAATCCCCACGCATACATCTTGAAATTATCATAAGTCGTAAAGACGGTATTTTCCGTTTCTTTGTCAATCGGGTATTTGTCCAGGAACTCATCATTCAAACAAGATGTTCCCCCTAAAAGAAATGCAGCCAAGCAAGCTGATAAATATATTTTTTTCATAAGAATCAAGTATTATACAAATTATAAAGTAACATTAATACCAAAAGAGAATTTCTTCATGAACGGATACAAGTCATTAATACTCATTGTCTGTTCCGGGTCCATTCCTTTATACATATGATGTTTTGTCCAGAGATCCTCACCACTGAAAAATACTTTAAAGGCAGAGATCGCTTTTGTCTTTTCAAGCCAGGTACTCGGGAACGAGTAGCTCAATGTGACATTCTTCAGTTTGATATACGATCCATCCATCAGATACTTTGTCTGATTCCTTCTGTTGAAGCTATCCGCTCCCTGGTTAACGCCGGTCTGATTACCTAAGCGGGGATAATAAGCATCACGATTTTCCGGAGTCCAGTAGTCCAGATGATGTTTCAGGACTGTCGCAGCAGCATTCGGATTATCCGTATTGGTATGTGGCCATGCCAGGAAATTCGACTTACCATCCGTACCGACAATCAGGTCACGCTTTCCAACTCCCTGGAAGAAGAATGTCAGGTCGAAACCTTTCCAGCCGATGCCGGCATTGATAGCATACGGATAACGTCTGGAACTATTACCGATGATCTTTCTGTCACCCGGATTCTTCGCGGTATTATCCCCTTCCGTATCGATCTTTCCGTTACCATTCAAGTCTTTAAACAAGATATCGCCCGGTCTCGGATCACGAACGTACGGATCAAGTGTCGGAATACCTTCTTTCAGTTTATAAATACCTTCTTCTTCATTGATATATTCAAAGTCATCTTCCGTATAGAAACGATCTGTTACAAATCCCCAGATTTCTCCTACTTCCTGACCTACACGATAATTAGTTACTTTTGCAGTAGATAACATCTCTGTCGGATTGTCGAACTTCGTTACTTTGGAACGTGAATCATAGAGATTCAAACCGATATTATAACGCCAGTCTTTACCGATCCGGTCTCTCCAATTGATTGCCAACTCCCAACCCTTCGTACGCAAATCTGCCGAATTTTCCAAAGGAGAAGAACCGCCCAGCACAGAAGGAAGTTCCTTACCCGGAGCCAACATACCTTTCGTGTCACGGCGATACCAGTCGAATACCAGATCCAGCCGGTTATCAAACATACCCAGATCGAAACCGATATCCAGGGTTTCAACCTTTTCCCAGGTAAAACTAGAGCTGAACAAAGCCGGAACCTTACGGGTAATGTTCCATACGCCATTTTCCAACCATCCGTCATCCGTTGCCATTACACCCAGGAAAGCATAGTTTTTAATAGCCTGGTTACCAACCTGTCCGAAAGAACCTCTTAACTTGAAATTAGTGACATATTCTTTCGACCAGTCCATGAAACGTTCCTCGGAAATTCTCCAACCCAATGAGAAAGAAGGGAAGAAACCGAAACGGTTACCTGAAGGGAATTTGGAAGAACCGTCATAACGTCCGTTTGTTTCAAATAAATATTTTCCTTTATAGTTGTAAGACAGTCTGTAGTACAAGCCACGCAATGAATATTCGTCATATTCGTCACCTGTAGTCATCGTTCCGTCTGCACCGCTCAGGGAAGGGTGTTCGGGATTTACAACATGTAATTTCTTTCCCCATACTTTACGTATGTAACTGTATTCCTGGTTGAAACCAGCCATTACACTGAAAGAATGGTCATTGATAGTCTTATCGTAGTTTCCGTAGATATTGATCGCATTATAATTGGTATGTTGTTCATCCAACTGATAAGATGAATTGCCGCTATATGAATCGGCCAATGAGAAATAGTTGTTCTCTGCATTGACATATTTCACTGTCTTCTGATATTCATCCTTATCGTAGTTCGTTCTGTTGAAAGTATATTCCGCATTGATCAACAACCCTTCCATCGGTTTAAAAATAGCCTTGCCGAAAAGACGGATATCTTCCGTATTCTCAGACTGAACCGGAGAGTTCATGATATTCCAGCGGGGAGTGCCTATCGGATACGTTTCCCCATCTATTTCGACGTCACCTTCCGGATAATAAGTAGGCAACAACTGAGCCAACCGGTACGGCGACCAGTTTCTCAATGTATTCATATTCGGATTCGTCTTCTTCGCCTTCGAATATTTAACATCGGCCTGTACTGTAAACCAGGAAGCAATTTCAGAACTTACGAAAGAAGACAGGTTATATCTGTTATAACCGTCCTTGTCTGAAACCAGGATACCGTCTTCGTCCAGGTAACCGAAAGACAGACGGTAGGCAGATTTAGCCGTACCACCACTGACAGAAGCATTATGTGATTGCTGAAAACCATAGTTATCCATCATTCGCTCCAGATGGTTTGTTTCTCTCAGGTCATAACGGTTTCCGCCCTCATCCATATAGTAACCCAATGGATATTTACCGGGATTCACCTGATAATCTTCCAGATAGCCTAACCAGGCAGAAATGTCCTGTCCGTTATTATAGCGGCCATTCTTATAACCCATATCATTATAGAAACGGACTGTCTCCAGAGGCGATGCTTTCTCTATCAAAGACTGGGGTTTGGAAAAAGCAAAGTTGTTGTTATAATTGATAGAAACTTTCTGTTCTTTATTGGCCTGTTTGGTCGTGATCAAAATAACACCGAAAGCAGCACGTGCACCATAGATAGCAGCAGACGCAGCATCTTTCAACACCGTTACCGTTTCGATATCGGCCGGAGAGATCATATTGATATCCATCGGAACGTTATCAACCAACACCAGAGGTTCCCCTTCGCCATATTCGTCTATATTCAGACGGTTGGTACCACGTACATTCAGTTTCATGCTTTTACCCGGGCTACCGGCATCCGTGGTAATCGTCAAACCCGGCATAGCTCCCTGCAAAGCCTGGCTGGCAGAGACAACAGGACGATCGCCCATCACCTCATCCATTTTGACTGTACTTACGGCACCCGTCAGATTGACTTTCTTCTGAGTACCGAAGCCGACAACAACGACTTCGTCCAATGTTTGCGTATCTTCCAATAACCTGATATCATATTGGGATTGTCCGTCAACACGTACTTCTTTATTCAAATATCCGATATAGGAGATCGTCAATGTGCTGCCGTCAGGTGCTTCCAAACTGAAATTACCATCGAGATCCGTAATAGTACCGTTTGTGGTACCCTTTACAACGACATTCGCACCAATAACAGGTTCCCCTTTATCGTCCGTTACCACCCCCGATATCTTCTTCTCCGGCTGAGCCTGTTGAGACGCACCGGTTTTTGCTTTACGGACACTTACAGAAACCGTGTTATCTTCACGGTTAAAATCCAAACCTGTTTGTTTGGATATTTCACTGAGGACGTCTTTTAACGGCTTGCCGTTGAAGGCCAGATTAACCGTCAATTTGTTATTGATGACGGTCTCGCCATAAAAGAACTTGACTCCCGTTTGTTGGGAAATCTCTTTAAAAACCTTTTCTACAGGCTGGTTGTGAACCTGAATGGTTATCACTTCTGATTTAACCGATTGAGCTGTTACCGGTTGTACGCACACAACTGCTAAAAAAACAAAAAGAACAGAATAACAAGCCCAACAATACTTCTTAATATTAAGGAAGTTCATAAATTTGGATGTTTTATGGTTGTTTTGAATAGTAATTTAAAACGACTCCGTATGGATTGCCTGGAGTGGACGCCTGGCAATCGTAGAGTATAAGGAGGATCTCTGTGATCTTCCTTTTCTTTTAATTTTTCGTTAACTGGTGTCTTTCATGCAAGTATCAAATTAAAAGGTTCATAATTAATTCTTATATAAAATTATTTTGTCTTTCTCTATTCTGTATTTTATATCTGTCGAATATTGAATTGATTTAAGTACCGACTCCAAGCTCTTATTATCGTGTTCTCCATAAATATATTCATCATATTCAGCTCCCGGAGCAAATGCTATCGGACGGTTATACATACGGATCAGTTCATTTACCACGGTCCGTATCGGAGTCCTGTTAAAATAAAGCCCTCCCTTTATCCAAATAGTAGAAAGCTTTGCATCTTCATTCCGTTTCTGGAACTCTCCTTTCGTTTTATCCAGGACAAGCTGTTCGTCAGGAGCCAGGCGCATCATGGCTTCCGGCAGATCGACCTGTACCTTTCCGGTCCGGACACTCACCGTCAACTGCTCGTCTATATCATAAGCCTTCACATTAAAAGAGGTCCCCAATACTTTCACATGAGCATCTTTGGTATGGATAACAAAAGGCTTCTCTTCATTCCGCGTCACTTCAAAAAAGCCTTCTCCATCCATCTCTATCTGACGGATATCAGAGATAAAATGTTCCGGATACTTCAAATAGGAACCTGCATTCAACGTAACGGAAGTACCGTCCGGCAAAGTGATTTGTCTATGCTCCCCGTTTTTTACCCGTATTTCAATATAAGCCAGTTCTTTTTGCCGGTTTGAGCGGAACATATTAAAGGTTCCCCACCCTATGGCGAATACGGCAACCAACATAGCTACGTATTTAAAATAAGGAGTAAAAGAAAGACGCTTTTCCGGCTTCCGGATACGATCCAGCAACAGACGGGCTTCCTCTTTATAGGATTCCTGCCGGGCCAATGACAATTCATCATCTTCCATTGTTTCCCAGACAGCGTCCATCGTTTCACTGATCTCCGTATTATATTTTCCCTCATGAAGAAGCTTCAATAAATCATCGGCATCTTTACGGGTATAAAGACCATCAATAAATCGTTTTAATATGTTGTTTATATGCTTCAATTCTGACATATTATTGGTGCGTATAATTATAGTACCACGGAAGCGGGCACAACTGGGATGCTATTAACTTTTATTATGAATTTAAACAAAAAAGGAGTAAGAGCAAATCGGCATATGTCCCGGCGTATTTAACTAAATAAGAACGTATTACTTTCAAAGATGCGGAAATATGTTGCTGAACGGTATACACAGATATATTCAATTCTTCTGCAATCTCCTTATGAGATTTCATTTCCTTCCGGCTCAAATCGAAAATACGGCGTTGTTGTGAGGTCAGGTCCTGCAACGCTTTTTCCAGTAACTGGTTCAGATCGGCGTCTACTATTTTATCCTCCGTGTCGTTAGTTATATCCACAGAGCCTTTTAATATGATATCTTTAAGTTGTTGTTCTTTTTCTATTCCAGCCAGTAAATTAAGGATCCGGTTCTTTACAATTGTATAAATATAGGGGGCAAAAGGTGAATCCGGATTCAGAAAACGACGGTTTTGCCATACCGAAGTAAATGCATCCTGAAAAACATCTTCCGCAAATTCCCTGGATTTAAGAAACTTCATTGCAAAATACATCAGTCTGCTCTTATACAAAGCGTATAATTCACAGAAAGCCGATTCGTCATCATGAATCAGACCTGCAATTAGTTTTTTCTCCTGTTCTGAATTATTATACATAAATAATTGCTAAAGGCATATCTATTCCCTCTCAATCCTAAGACTTGTCAAATATAGAGATATTCTATATACCTCACAAACTCCATTCACTATTTTATTAAGTCAGCAGGAAACCGTACATTTGTGTGATTTTTACGAAAGGATTAAATTGCAGATGAAAGTATGTATTGCTGAAAAACCGAGTGTGGCACGTGAGATTGCCGAAGTACTGGGGGCTACAAAAAAGATGAACGGGTATATTGAAGGAAACGGATATCAGGTTACCTGGACATTCGGACATCTGTGTACACTGAAGGAACCGCATGACTATGCCGACGAGTGGAAACGGTGGAGCCTGAGCGCTCTTCCCATGATCCCACCCCGCTTCGGAATCAAACTGATCAGCAACCCGACTTACGAGCAGCAGTTCAAAATAATCGAAGGACTGATGCAGAACGCCGAAATGGTGATTAACTGCGGTGATGCCGGCCAGGAAGGGGAACTGATACAACGTTGGGTCATGCAGAAAGCCGGTTGCACCTGCCCGGTGTACCGGTTATGGATATCTTCTTTGACAGAAGAGGCGATCCGTGAAGGCTTCCAGCATCTGAAAGAACAGACAGAATTCAAGACATTATACGAAGCCGGACTGTCACGGGCCATCGGCGACTGGCTGTTGGGTATGAACGCAACCCGTTTATACACGATCCGCTACGGACAAAACCGCCAGGTACTTTCCATCGGCCGCGTTCAGACACCTACACTGGCACTGATCGTAAACCGCCAGGCAGAAATAGATAACTTCAAGCCCGAGCCTTACTGGGAATTGAAAACGGTCTACCGGAATACGACATTTTCTGCCACCAAAGGTAAATTCACCAAGAAAGAGGAAGGGGAAGCGTTCCTCGAAATCGTCCAACAGGAAGATTTTACCGTTACTGATATATCCGAAAAGAAAGGAAAAGAATATGCTCCCCGTCTTTTCGACCTGACCTCGTTACAGGTGGAATGTAATAAGAAATTTGCCTTCACTGCGGATGAGACATTGAAACTGATACAATCTTTATATGAAAAGAAAGTGACGACCTACCCTCGTGTAGATACCACTTTCCTGAGTGAGGATATTTATCCGAAGGTCCCGAATACGCTGAAAGGATTGGTAGATTATACCGAGCTGACGGCTTCTCTGTTGAACGCCAAGATCCCTAAAAGTAAAAAAGTATTCGACAACTCGAAGGTAACCGATCACCATGCAATCATCCCGACCGGCGTTCCGGCCCGTAACCTGACAGAGAACGAACGAAAGGTGTACGACCTGGTTACCCGCCGCTTTATCGCAGCCTTTTATCCGGATTGCGAAATATCGACCACCACTGTACTAGGGAAAGTCGGTAAAGTCGATTTTAAAGTAACCGGAAAACAGATATTAAAACCGGGATGGCGTGTCGTATTCGGTGCCGAGCAAAAAGATCCCGATGCAGAACCAACCGAAGAAGAAGGTGTTTTGCCTGACTTTACCAAAGGAGAGTCCGGACCTCACAAGCCGTTACTGAAAGAAACCTGGACGACTCCCCCCAAACCATATACGGAAGCGACATTGCTCCGTGCCATGGAAACTGCCGGTAAGCTGGTGGAGAATGAGGATTTGCGCGATGCCCTAAAAGAAAACGGTATCGGACGTCCTTCTACTCGCGCTGCCATTATCGAAACACTGTTCAAACGGAATTATATCCGGAAGGAACGTAAGAACCTGTTTCCTACTGCAACGGGAAAGGAACTGATTGGAACGATACATGAAGAATTGCTCAAAAGTGCAGAACTCACCGGTTTATGGGAAAAGAAACTGCGTCAGATAGAACGGGGTACATACGAAGCCCGGACATTCCTGGAAGAACTGAAACAAATGGTCAACCAGGTAGTCATCAACGTTCTTTCCGACCAGTCGACCCGCACCATCACCATAGAGGAGGCAGTCAAAGAAGCACCGAAAGCAGAAAAAGGGACTAAAGAGGAGAAAAAAGAAAAGAAACCCCGAAAGCCGCGTGCTAAAAAGGAAGAGAAACCGAAAGAAATAGAAAAACCTGTTTGTCCGATCTGTAAGAAAGGAAATATCCTACGGGGAAAAACGGCATACGGCTGTTCCGAATATAAGAACGGTTGTACGTTCCGTCTGGATTATGCGACTTATGGAGAAGGGTTATCGGATAAAGAATTGATAGAAGTAATAAAAGCATTATAATGGCTCTATTATTTGTCATTATAATGTTCTGGCTTGTAAAAGTTATAATTAAAATTCATATTCCAACCTCCGGTAAATGATTTCAATAATCAATCAAATCCAGAAAAGATGAATTTAAGAGTTTGAGGATTCATGCGATTATCCCATATAGTCAATACTTGTATTCTACAATATCATCTAACCGTTGTTGAGCAAGTGGAGTAAAATAGATATCCATAAACCTATCTGTATCGAGCTAAAACATCCTCCATAGGAATAAGCAAACCTTTATCTGCTTGCTCAATACCGACCTGTATATCTTTATATACACGTACAGGAACTTTCAAACGTGAATAATATTGAGCCATAGGTTCATTTAATTGAGACCTTGATTGCTCCTCATGTAATAAATCATCTTTTTTCATATCTCCAGGTTTAGAATAGATTACAAAGATAAGGTTAATCTTCAAAGTTTCCCTATATTTGTTCATTAATTATTAACTTATGAGAGAAGAATGGTTCCCTCTGGTGAATGAAGAGGGAGAAACAATAGGTAAGGCTACCCGCCGGGAATGTCATAGCGGTAGTAAACAATTACATCCGGTCATCCACCTGCATATTTTTAATGATGCAGGAGAATTGTACCTGCAAAAACGTTCGATGAACAAAGATATTCAACCTGGTAAATGGGATACGGCTGTAGGCGGACATATCGATTATGGTGAAACGGTGGAAGAAGCTCTTCGCCGGGAAGTTCGTGAGGAACTGGGTATCACCGAATTCACCCCACAATTCATGACTCGTTATATATTCGAATCGGCTATCGAAAAAGAACTGGTCAATACATTTCGTACCGTCTATAACGGAGAAATCCAACCGGATACCGAAGAACTAGACGGCGGACGTTTCTGGTCGATGGAAGAGATTAAAACCAACCTGGGGAAAAACGTGTTTACTCCGAATTTTGAACAGGAGTTCCGGCGGTTATTCTTATAACATATTAAAAACAACATAAAAACCATTCACCGTTCACCCAACCACATTCAACACATTAGAAAACAAGACACATCTGCAATAAACGTAGGTGAATGGTTTCAAAAAAAAGGTGAATGGTTATTAGCAAACCGTTCACCTTCATATTTTATCAGAATTGAACTATCCTATAATCAAAGTGACATGACTATTACAGGTTCATTTGCCGTTGGTTTTAACCAACGGTCTACAGATTGTATCCCTTTTTTGGCTTTAGCCGCATTTCTCTTAAATAGCAAGACTGTTTAAAATGGGACTAAAGTCCAATGAGATAGATCATTTACCAATCCGTCAGCTGAAGCAGACGGCAAATGAACCTGTAACTAAGTATGTCTTATTGATGACTGAGACTTATGCTCAGATAGGTTCAATTATTTCTATACTTTCCTCACCAAACAATAATAATTCCCAGTCTTCGTATGTATCTTCCGAATCCCTGAGGCATTCAGCATTTTACCGAAACGACAAGCCGACGTATTACTGAACTTCCGTTTGGAGCGTTCCGAAATAATATCCAACAATTCGACTGATGTAAACCGTTCCTCTTTCTCCCCAGGCTCCGGTAAACGGAAATAACTGAACAAATACTGTATCTCCAACGGTTCATCCTGAAATCCGGAATTACTTTGTGTCAACAACCGTTCCTCTTCGGTGTTCAGCCAATAACGTTCACCCGAACGGATCGCATGAAGCGCCTGCGCATACAACTGTTCATACTCCACCGGAGAAGAAACATCGATCGCCCCTGTTACCTGAACACAAATATAACGACGGCTCCCTGTCGGATCCGTCAACAACTCCATTGGATTGGCTGTGGCCGAAAATGAAGCCAAACGCCTCATCTGCTGAAATGTTTTCTGATGCGGGCGACGTACTTTCACTTCCGGCTTCTGAATCAAATGTTTCAAATCAGCCTGATACTTCCGGCTCAAACGATCGAATTCATCAATTGTGATCAATACATTTTGAGACATCAACAGCTCTGCCTCACTCTTATTTTCCAAATTGATACTTTCTGCATGATAATCCCTCAACACAGGCGGAAGGAGTAAACGGAAAAATGTTGATTTCGAGATCCCTTGTCCGCCCACCAAAACAGGAACCAGACTATTCGCATACAGTCGGTCTGCCTTTTGCCAATGGGCAACCATACTGACAAACCATACATAAAACCGATTCCTCCACTCCGGATCCGATGTCGGCACCGTATCGGCCAATGCACGTATCCGGTCTTTCCCGTCCCATCCCGGCAGATTGTATAAAAACTCTTCCAACGGATTATAATTCGGAACCCGTGGCGAATAAATATAACGGCGCACATCTTTATCCCAGATATCAAGGCCTTCCTCCATCGCATTCAGGCAAATGCCGTTCAATACCTCTGTTGTCACCGGTCGGAAACGAAAACAGAAAGAATGCTTCTCCCTGTACTCTACCTCCCCGATAATCTCGTTCTTGCGAAACTCATATCGCCGTTTCAGAAATTCCTCCATCCGTGCCAATAGATTCATAGACTGCGGCAGATGGGGTTTCTTCCCGAACGATTTCCGCGAAAGATACACATTATGAATCGTCAGCCTCAGCAGGTTCTGATCACGTAAATTCCATAATCGGAAATAAAGCCAGCGCACGACATCTTCTTCCGGAATACCCGAATCGAAACAAAGCGCACCGACCGCCACAATAAAATCTTTCGGTTCCTTTTCTCCCCAATCGGGCCCCTGTTCGCGATACACCTGATTCAGACAAGTTTCGAAAAGCATTTCCATTTTTTTATATTGCTCCACACCTGGCAAGATACGTGCCAGCGGATCATCAGAAGTCCGTATCAGCTCCGCATATCCGGAATCTTCCGGCATCTTCAACGGCTGTTCCATCCGGACAGGCAACGACTCCGGATTATAAAAACATTCCGGATCGAACGACAAGCGGCATCCCCGGTCGAGCGACGGCTCCTTGAAATCGACCGGCCACTGCAATTGCGCCTGATAATGCAATACCGCCCTGCGATAGGCATATGCGTGAAAACAAGCCGCCGCCTCTTTTTCCACCGGCAGCGAACCATCCGGCAGCGTATAGCGAACCACGACCTTCACACTCAATCCGCTTGAACCGATAAAGGCCAATAAAGGCTGGTTGTACTTCGTAATCTCATCACGCAACCGCCTGGCTTCCGCCCTGTTTGCCAAACGGTTGAATTCCAGTAAAACCAAACCGTTATACTGTTTCCAAACCTGCTCCTTATAACCGGAAGCAAAAAGTACCACCGAAATTTTCTCCGCATCAGCCAACCGGCTTCCGGGCGAGCAATAGGGAATCATTTCACGCATATCCCTCACTCGCCGGGCTTGATCCTCATTCTTTATACGTTCCGCGACAACATCTAGCGCCACCAGCTTACCGGAACTCAGATTTCCTTTCAATAATGTAACTTTCATTTCACTCCTCTTTTTTCTCCGCTAAAACATAAACAGCGACTTTCGGACCTCCCAGGCGAACGATACGCCCCTCTCCTCTCAACAACTTCAGATCCTGCTGGGCTATATAACGGGAACAAACATTCACTCCCATGCAATCGGAACTGGTGAGCTCCCTGTGATTCGATAAATAGCGGAGAATACGTTCCTGACGTTGCTCGGGAGTGTAAGCCACTTTTTTCCTATAATCCGTCGCCCTCTCGAAATGCATGGAACTCATTTCCTTTTTCAATTCCTTACAGGCCCGAAAAACAACTTTCGAAAACCGGATACTTTCGCCCCTGATCTCCTTCGGATCATGTATAGGCGGACATTTAGCCGTAACATAAAACGAGCCGATTCCATCTATTTCCACCGGATCACCCTCCTTCAGTGCCCGAACCAACTCTTCTTTAAAAAAAGTCATTATACCTTTGACCTCTCCTTCATTGAAGGTACTGCGATCGGCAATTATCTCACATAGCTTATCAAAACGCAACACCTGCCCTTCCACAATACGGGCATGTAATACTCCCTTTTCTTCCTGTCCGGGAGAATGAGGATTTTCGTAAAACAGATACTTTGCTGGCATATATACATTTGTTTTTTCTATTCCTTACCTCACTTGCAAGTAAGGAGTAAGTCAGTACTATTTAAGGCAAATCCTATAACTCTTTCGCTTAACGACTAGGGTCAGTATGCTTAACCACCTTCGTCATCAAGCTTAACGACACAGGTCGCAAAGCTTAACGATAGCCATCCTTTAGTTTATAAGTCATAGCTAAAGGTATAGTTTATTATTGGTTTTGTGGTAATATACAGGGAGAAAAGTGTTACTTATTTTAAGTGTAGGAGAACATGAAACTCAAAAGGTGAACGGTTTAAGCCAACCATTCACCTTTTCGAGAACCAATCACCGACCATTCACCAACTTAAAATAAAAAGAACCAGCACCTTATGAGGCAAAAATGAAGGATGAACGGTTATATTCTCATTTTACATAGAAACAAGATCTTTCTCCATCCAATTTAAGATACAACGTTTTCGTCCCTTCTATTTTGTAATAATAATCTTCTTTTTTATCACATCTGTTCCAGCATATCTCCTGAGGATTAAAAACAATCTCATAATCAATCAAATCCGTATTCCATTCCGGATGATAATCCTCATCGTCTGTACTACAAAGTAACTTTATCTCGTCCCCCTCGATCCTATATAAATATTGGCAGAAGTGCAGAGGTGAAAAATTATTCGAACACAAATAATAGGTTTGCCTCTTTTCATCTTTCAGTTGGAATATTTTCTCTATTTGCGTATTGCCTTTAGTTCCGATGGCTTGTACTTTAAAACCATTTTTTTGCTGATAGATCAGGAAGGAATAAAGAGGATTACTTGCCGACCATTCTGGATAATATATCACTCCCACACTATCATTGGCCGACTTAAAATCAGCCAGAAATGATATTTCCGGACAAAAACGAGCAGCTTGTTCCAAATAACGGAAAAAGAAAACCTCACCCGAATTAACATCTTCTTCATCTCCAGGACCATGGCTGTAATAATAACCCTGCTGAAAAGCCATCTGTTTCAGGGCTCCTTTAACCTCTTCCACCGGATAGAACTTTCGTTTGCCGGCAACATATCTATCCAGTTCCCGAATACTTTCACGAACTTCTTCCACCCCTCCGTCTTCCGGACAATGTACCCAAATCTCAGCCCCACAATGCTGTTCCAATGAATCAAAATAAGCAACCAGATCTCGTGGCTCGCCTACGACATATTTTCCGGGGATAGCTGTTATATCGTTTCCACCCGTTCCTTTTCTTTTATCCGAACAGGAGGAGAAAGAACATGCAACAAAACATAGAACCCAAAGCCCGAGATATAATTTATAACTAGTGTTTAATCTTCCTTTCATATATTCTAAACATTATTTTAATTCTCTTCTTCGCACTTCATCTACCCCTGTTATTGTATTGAGATGTATAATCACATCCTGCAGCTCTTCAACAGAGTGAACTGAAAAATCTATTGTACAATCTACAATTTCATCCACTGTTACAGTTGTCAGATTCACAATAGATAGTTGCAATTTATTCGTAATGCAATCGATCAAATCACTAAGCAAATGATAACGGTCAACCGCCTTTATGCTGATACTTACCGGATAAAGAATATCTTTGTCTTCTTCAAAACTGACAGAAACAATTGAGTCTCCATTTTGAGAAGCCAAACAGATCGCAGATGCACAATCTCGTTTATGGATAGTAACGCATTTATCGGCCTCTGTAAAACCAATCACTTCATCACCAGGCAACGGATGACAATGCGGACAACGTTTATAAGGTATTTTTTTCATTCGGGACAGATAGGTTCGCAAATGACGTTTGGCTTTATAAGTAAGTACATGGTTTATCCAATCTACTTGGGGATAAATATGTTCATTTATACCGATCTCCACACAATCCCCCCGATGCAACACGGTTTTTACAGAACAGAGTTTGCCATTGATACGGGCAAATTGAGCATGTTTACCGATACGACTATGAATTTCGAATGCAAAATCAAGAGCAGTTGCCTTCTGTGGTAAAATAATCGGACGCCCTTTAGGAGTGAACACCATTATATCATCATTATAGAAAGAGGTTACCACACTTTCCATAAAGCTGCCTTCCTGACTGTGATAGGCTATATCCTGTAATACAGCTTTAAATTTTTCAATCCAGTTTTCTATATTCTTTTCCGTACGATCGGCCACACAACCCTGTCTTGAATTATGTACCATACGTTCAGAACTAATATGGATTTCCTCCCATATACCCTGTTCGCAAAGCAGTTTGACATGAAAACTTTGATAACCGTTTTCTTTGGGCGAATCAATATAGTTCGTAATACCGCCCGGCTTCTCCTTAAATACGTCCGTCAACAGAGAATAAATACGAAGGCTTATATTCTTCTCCGATGCCGACTGGTCATCAGGAAAAATAATATGAATAATATGTCGGTAGTCCAAATGCCAAAAGTCTCTTCCTGTAACCTGCATTTTACGCCATACGCTATAAGGAGTCCTATACACTACCTCCAAGCGGGCCTGTATCCCGTTATCCAATAACAAACGACTGATCCTACCGGTAAAATATTCCAGTCTGGCTTTATTATCAGCTTCGTCTTTTTGCAGAAACTCTGCCAGCATTGCATATTCTCGTGGACAACGATAACGCAGACTCAGGTTCTCCAGTTCGGTTTTTATATCATATAATCCCAGCCTGTTAGCCAAAGGAGCATAAAAATAGTCCGTTTCTCCGGCTATCTTCATTTGTTTGTCCGGACGCATGCTGTCTAATGTTCGCATATTATGCAGCCGATCAGAAAGTTTGATCAGGATAGCACGGATGTCATAATGTACCGAATCAAGCATTTGTTTGAAATTATCCAGTTGCTTCGACATCTCATAATGTTCTTTTTTCTGTTTAGTAACAACACGTACCAGAAAAGCGACATCCTCTCCGAAACGCTCCTGTATATCCTCGATAGTAAACGGAGTGTCTTCCACCACATCATGCAAGAAAGCTGCTATCACAGGATTTGCTCCCAGCATTAATTCCTTACCAACGATATAGGCCACTGCTATAGGATGAATAATATAAGGCTCTCCCGTCTTGCGCTTTTGAGATTTATGCGCTTCGTCAGCCAAAGCATAAGCTGCTTTAATCCGTTCCATCTCTTCCTGAGTTACTCGTTGTTCCATAGCTTGGAAAAGATCTGTTACTTGCTGACGGATATGTTGATCGTATGATTGTTCCATAATAAACTATTTTCTTCGTTACAGACTACTTTCAATTGCTAATAAATTTGTTTTCCCGCTTCACAAAAAGCATCCGAAGCTACATAACGCAGATTCACCGGCCTATTTATTTGTTCTATATTAAAACAATTATAAAAAGCCAAATCTCCTATACTTTCTAAAGTTTGAGGCAAATAAACTATATGAAAATTATCTAAGCTTTCAAAAGCATTTGCACCTATATGAGTTATCCCCTCTTCTATACGTAGAATATGAGGCATTACCCCATAACGTTCACAGCCAATCCAGGGAGCTTGCCCTTCCCCAAAATAAGAGTCCCAATGGTTTATATAGTCAGGTATTTTTCCAACTCCAGAGATAGACAAAATTCCGTTTGAATATAATGTCCAATACAAATTCTTATCAAAACTCTCCCTGTGCAGAATTTTGGATACATTACTTTTATTTATATCATTACTATGATTGAAACGCAATAACAATTCGGATGTTAGAGGTTGAAAGGGGGAACGCTCTCCAAAAACGTCTTTAAACGGTTGAAAATTCATTCCATGAGAATTAGCATCCTCTTTTATCACAAAAAAGATTCTTCGGAATATATGTTTAAATTCCTGCTCATCAAAAACTTCTTTAAATAACTCAGCAATGTGCTTTGGAGGGTTTGCAAAAGCGCCACATCCTAAAGCACCTAAAAGAAGCGTTTGCTGTCCATTTAGGATGGCTATCCTCAAAATTGTACGTATTTTATTCTTAACGCCTTCTACTAAACAGTCATCAATACGCCATTCACCATTTTGATCAATGAGTTTTGGTCTGTTCATCCCAGAAACGGCTATAAAATTAACCTTCCAAGGCTTTCTCAATAAACGATAACCATTTTCTTCCGAACTACGAAAGACTGTAACATCAGGAGAAAAACATCCTCCGAAATTCTGATCAAGCGGATATTGTTTAACTGCTGCTGGAATGCCATAGTTCGATGAAAAAGATCCGTATTGAAATAATGAACGATAATAATCCGTACAACGAAAAAGATACTCTTCTTGTGCTCCTGCCCCACTATATACTCCTCCACCCGGATTCTGACGACTAGCCATGTTCAACACGCTCACACTATCATCTATCACAGCAACTTTCCTCGCATACTCAAGACAATCTGAATTTATAGCTGCAATTTCAGTTTTATATAGAGGACTGTTATAAGCAGGATGAATTTCTTTGTCATACAGTTCTGTTTGCCTGGTCAGATCCGGATTCAAATCCAGCCGGACAACACGTCCGCACATTGTCATATATGACCCGGCTTTGACTATTTTTACTGTATTTTCAAAAACCTTCTTCCGTAAATCTCTACAAATACCTCTATCTGATTGACTGTCGGCACTTCTAAACTGTTTTATCCAACCGTAATCATCCCAAGTTATTTCATATAAGAGCTTATTCTTCATCATATCCTAACATAATTGTATATTTTACATTTCCTTCCTGCATCATAAAATAAAACACTTCACTCTCCTAGTCATGAACAAACCAAAAATCGGCATTCTGTAATGCTTCGTTGATTGTTAATTGAATAGTTTTCATCATATAACGCAATATTAATTTGTTAATACTTCAGACTCTATCTCTGGAAACCAACGGTCCAGAATATTATCTACTTTCCATTGTATTTCCGGAGTAATATATTTACAAACTTTTTGATAAGCTATCGTTAATGATACGATTTCATCTATCCAGCCAATAACAGGTAAACGTTTAGCAGATATTAAATCAATTGGAAGTACTAAATAAGAAAGCGCAGAAACTATCAGAAGTTTATCTGATTTCGGTGTATCCGGACTTTTCAGCACATAATACAGCAACAAAACAGGACGTGCGCTCACTCTTCCAGCTTTTCGGGTGTATTCGTCGATCTTTTCCCACAACATAAAATAATTGATAATACTTCTCTTTTCCATGATAATATTGTTTTAATCGTTTCTTATAGAGAAGACATAAACATTGGAAAACTATCACTGAAATAAAAAAAACACGGAACTCTCATTAAATTCCGTATTTCTTATTTACCCAATATTTTTATAGTAGTTATTGCCCAATTAATTAAAATATACAAACATTCTTATAATACTTTGATTAATCAATTTCTTTATCCGAATGATAAATAATCCGACTTTCTGCAAGGCGTTTTAAATACATCCCATTGGACTGAGGGTCGGCTAAAAGCATAGCATATGCTATGATGATTGCAGGATCTTTCATTCTCAACTTATTACGTAAAAAAGTAACATCTATACCTTGAATTGCTTCAAATTCAGAAATTTCACCCGTTTTCATCCATGTTTTTAACATTTCTCCTGGCTTACCATCAAAATTAATTAAACGGTCAATGGTTTGTTCAAAACCATACTGATCTGCATATCCTTCCGTAATAAGGCGGACTTTCAGTTCTTCTCTATTTATAGTATTCATTATTATGCGAATTGATCGTTAATAAAATCCTTTGTAATATTTCTCACTACAGTCTCTCCTGCATATCGAGAATCAATCTCAAGAGGATTGTATTTATATCCCCAAGGGTCGAATGCCCACGGTTGGCTATTTGAGTCGTAAATAGCAGTTGCTGCCGTCCATTCATTTTTCACTTCATCTGAAACATTGTGATATCCATTTATGCATTCATTTTGATATTGATGGCGCAATTCGTGAGTAATAGTGTTTACAACTTCAAGCGGCGAACCATAGTTAATAAGCATATCGTTAGTAATATGAATGCTACCATCCCCATTATTATATCCTAATACACCAGATTCAAGATCTTCAAAAATAACACCAGAATATTTCTCTAGTTTGAAAGCTTCAGCTACTTCTGCAGCATAAGCCTTTGAAATACCCTGACGTTCAGTCAAAGATAAATTCATCCAATTATCTATAACGCCGGGATTAAAAATTTCTTTGGCTGCTGCAGAACATTTGTCAATTCCAAATTCGCGAGTTTCATAAAAATCTTCTCCAAGACCTTTTAAAGCCTGCGTATCGGACTTATCTGCAAAAAAATCTTTTACATTCTCATAAGTACCTTTAAAAAAATCACATACATCTTCTTTAACAGATTCATGAAAATCATCTATTTTTATACCAACAGCTTTTATACTATCTAAAAAAGATATTTTGCATTCATCTATCTTTTCACAAACTACCGGCATTTGTGAAAGCTTATGAAAAGTATAGTATCCGACTTTAGCTGCACTTCCATTAAAACTCATTTTGTCTAATGACTTATTAAGTTCCTGGTCGTTGAGCAAGTCACTAACTTTAGCTAATTCAGCCAAAGGAGAAGATGCTCTTAACCCCTCTGAGTTATTCAAATCTAAGTTCATTCTAAAATTTGTTTATTAATTTCTTGAAACCATGCATTATAAATCTTGTATTTCGTATCAGAACCTTCACTATAGTCTTTCATCAATGATTGACGAATAGCCAAGTCCATGCAAGAAGGTATTTCCACATGTTCTGTTATCAATTTCGATAATTCCTCATTCAATTGAGAGAAATCTTTAGCTTTGTAAACGAGACGTTCAACATCCATTTTAACTCCAAGAATATCTGTTACGATTTTCGACAATTTACCAAAATTCTCATCTTTCCAAAATGAAATATCATTTGAATTATATTGCGACACCAATTCTCTCAATACAATTTTCGTTGATGTAGATCGTTTTATATTGTCGATAGATTGATTTATTAAATCTAAATCAGGTTCAACGCTAGTAGATAAACGACCTTTGAGTAACAGTTTCAAAATTTCAGTAGTTGCTATGTCAGCTTCGTTCCAATTAGTTAAACAATTAGTCGGAGTAAATACTTTTCTCTCACCATTGAAAATATCAATCTGACAAAGAACTGGGTCTATCCAGTCATTCTGATAAACTACGGCTATACCTGTTGGAAGTTTTGCTATTTCATCTATTTGATAGTCTTTCATACCGGCCGCTTTACCAGCTATACGACGATCATCGACATCTGGTAGACGCATAATAATTTTAGTGTTGGTATTTTTAATTGCTGCAGGATCAACAGATGTTGGTGATTGATCAACAATAACGAAACCCTCACCATAGGTACGCATTTCTGCAATGGCATTAGTTAGCATCTCAACAGACTTTCCAGTAATATTACTACCTTCCACTGATCGCTCTGTAGAAGTGCGCTTGAGAATATTATGTGCTTCTTCAATAATAGTTATATGTCGAAGTTTGCTATTCGCTTCCGTAACAGAGGTCACTCTGTATTCACTTAATCGCATTATTAGGATACCCATTATAAGCGATTTTGTTTCTTGTGACCCTACACGACTTAAATCAATAATAGTATTTTCGTCAAAAAGGATTTTATCAGGAATTTCATCAGACGAGAAAATCTCACCGTTTATACCGTTTGTTAACGATTCAATACGTGTAACTAAAGACCCTATATAATTACTTTTCACCTCTTCGGAATATGCGGAATTATTTATCGTCAACACTAATTCATTTAACAAATCCACAAATGTAGGGAATAAATGATCTGAATATATATTTGAAGATTTTATCAAATTCCAACCACAATTTTCATAAGCTGTGAGCATAGATTTCTTAAGTACAGCAGGCATAGCGGCATACATCGGCCAACAGACATTAAATATTTCAATCAAACGATCAATATGCTCCAACACATGAATTCCTTTTGGGAAACGGAAAGGATTGATACACAGCAATTTTGTTATTAAAGGATTTGTTCCAAATACATTTATATTTCCAAATATATTCTTATACTCTCCCTTTGCTGGTTCTATGATGAGAAACGTTGCACCTACTTTTGTTGCTTCATCAATAAGTTTGTAAATAGTCTCACTCTTGCCACATCCAGTCGATCCTGTAATAAAAGTATGCTGAGTTAGACTCTTAGCATCCAGTTTTACTTTGTTTTCTAAATGACTGACCCCCTGGTCAAATATACAACCTATCTCAATAGGATTTTTAGAAGGACGGGCATTGTGTCTAACGACCTCTTTCGCTAAGGAAACATGCTCAATGACTGGTAATCCAGGCACTGATTTACGAGGTAGTCCTAACATCAAAGCCAACTCCTTGCTACTTACAAGTGATGTACCTGGTACTTCTACGGTTGTATTCATATTATCCTTTGCATAAAGGAAGACTGGATGGATAAAGTTAACGACAGATGCTTTAATATTATTAAAACGCTCCTGATATTTTTCATTGTTCTGAGTAAACCAAGTATTGAGAGCCGAAGTTTCTATACCAGACCCTTCTCCCTGCATAATAGATCTGAAAATAGTAGCACCAGTCTCAGCAGTTGCACGATCATTATCATAGGAAAAAAAATAGGCACTAGCAGACCAGAGCCCAGTACTTTCTGATAATTCAATACGTTGCAATTGTTTATCAATGAGTTTAAGAACTTCTTCAATATGCTTATTATGAACTGTTAGAGTAAAATTTTTAGAAGAACCTATTGTTGATGTATTACCACGCGTGTCACTTAACCCTTCTGTATGTGATCTTCCTTTTGTATAATTATCAGTCTCAGAACTTCCTATTGAAGTAAAACGACCTTCTGTTTCACTTTGACTCTCAGATTCATTACTACTTTTTGTTTTCCCGAAAACGATACCTCCCAAACTAGCAATTGCCCCTGCGCCCATCAATACTAATCCAGCAGGAGCGCCAACACCTGTAGCAGTAAGAACAGAGCCTGCCATAACCAATGATCCTGCAAGTTGACCACCTTTACTCCAAGCGTTCGGTTTTGACTCACCTTTTGACGTGCTCTTTGAAACTGCTTTTCCGATATTTTCACCTGTAGTATTTGTAGTACCAGAACCATGCGTTTCACTATCTGTAATTGAATCAGTGAGACTTTTTGTCCTGCTGATGGCATTAGCTAGCGATTCATTAGTAGAGTATGCAAGTTGTTGAGTGGCTATTGATGATAACTGCGTATATATGTTCTCATATCCTAACCTAATATTACGAATTTCTTCCGATGTAATATTAGATGCTAGAATAATCGCAGTGTATTCCTTTCCTTGCATAGCAATAGCTAGCTTCTCAATACCTTGAATATAGTTGATATTAGTATAGTTACCTTTCTCGCTTTTATATGCAGGAACTCCGACACAGGAACTGAGACTTGCAGCCTTATTAAAACGGTATGACAAACTATCTTGCAAAGATGACGAAGATCCTTTTTCAATTTTCGATAAATCCTCAAGGATAATACCAGGAAACTGTCCCTTTATTGAATTATAAAATGCATCAGCAACAGAGCGGGTTGTACGATTATCGTCATTATTTCGTACACCCAAATAAAAATCAGTATGATCTTTTTTTCCATCCACTATTAAAAATAGAGAACTATTAGTAAAGGTCATTGCACTAATAGTACTCACAAATTTGTCGGTAGCATACTCATCTTTCTCATAGGCCATCTTATTTATCTTAAAAAGAATTACATTATTGTCGTCATCGTTGAAAGATATTTGCATTACCTCCATTTCAGACAAGTTAGATAAGTAACTTTTCAACACTATATCGTCTACCATACCTAAAGCGTTGTTAGCAGTACTAACATAAGCTTGCATCTCTTGCTCATTTTTTAATTCTGATGATTCAGTGGAAAAGGCTACATCTGTCCCCTGAGCCACCATGTTTTCTAATAAACCACAGTCACCTTGAATATCTTCCCCAACATCATCGGATATTAATCGAACCTCTGCAGGTTTATTAACTCTTTTATTGCGATCATATATTGTTGCCATTTTACTTTCTGCTATCATTATACAACATTACACCACCTACTATTAACACGACTCCTCCTAACACAGTTAAGAGTGTTTTACCTGCACAAATACCAACAATTGTAAGTATAGTACCTCCAGCAGTTATTGTTCCATTAGTTGTATTAATGCGAGTACGCTGTTTCTTATCAGTATACTTCTCTCTTTCTGAACATTCACGCTCTTTTGTCTCCGTATCATTTATTTCTTGAGCTTTACTTCGACCAACGACTTTTATCACTGCCTCATAAAAGGCTAGTTTCTCTTTTGAGAAGTTTGAATCCAAATCACTCTTTACTTCGAATAAAAACTCTAGATTCCAAACCTCTTGAGGAGGTACAGAATAATTAGCCTCCTTGTTTTCTTCAAAAAGATCCGAAATATGACTCATTGCAAATGATAACATTTCCCCAAAAGTATTTCCACGAGGATCAAGCAAAAGTTCGTTAGATAACGATATTCTGACTTTTGCTAAATTCTTGTTTTCTACTGCATTTATAAAATCTCGTTTCATTGTGTAATATTTTAAAATTTTATAAGTTTATTGACTCTATCAATTATACTTTGCATCCACTTAAGATTTTCTTGTTGCTCTATTATTGCTTCAGCTGTAGTATTAGCTTCATTAATTGATATTTGAAGCTCATTTAATTTCTGTTCAAGAACTAGATTAATATCTAAAAGTATTTGATTTAATGACAACTTTATACGACTTGTTTCATTTTTGACATGTTTCAATGATTCTATCTTAGCTTCATCAAGTTGCAGTTGGATCGGCTCAAAATAACTACCAACAACTTCCGACATATTGACATATTCAACATATTTAGTAACCCACTCTCTAACAATTTTGTCACGATATTTTGTTTCATATCGTACAGAACCCCATTGACTAGGTTTCCAAAACCAGTTAGTCTTCTTTTCTTGGTATGACTCTCTGATCATTTTATTTCTAAATTGACCTTCATCTTCTTTCTTTATTTTTTCAGTCAAAAGGTCTGACAAATCTGTTAATTCTTCCGCAACAAAATTCAACGGATTTATACTCAATGCATTGTCATTAAAGACAATTCCTAGATCCTTAATATATGACTTATATTGATCTATAATGATATTACAAAGACGAATAAAAGTATTATTGAGAATTGTTTCAATACGCACATTTAATTGATTAAGAATAGCATCACTTTCATTTTGAATATCCTTAATTTGTTTTTCAGCTTCAGATTTCAATACCTTTGAACTATTGTTGTATCTAAAAATAATTTTATTGATTTTGGCCCTAAGAGACAACAGATAGATATCCACCTCATTTTCAACATCTTTAATCAAATCAATTTTATCAATCATTGTTGCTAGAACCTGTGCAGATTGCCCCATTTGAATCTTGTTTCTTATCTCTTTAATAGCCAGATCAAGTTCCTCTTTCTTTGCTGAATTTTGCCGAATCTCTTCTTGAATAGCAGCTATAGCCGCTAATTCTGTCAAACGATCATTAAAAGCTTGAACAAGATCATAAACTTTGATTGTCCGAGCATATTTGTTTATATATTGTCCAATAGCTTTTTCTATTGATACAATTCCACTATGAATCTCTATTTTAGTATCATCATCTGCCACTTTTAGGTCGTCTTCAAACTTAAGCCTAACCACGTGAGGAAGATGCGAATAATGATAATATGATTCAAAATGAAAAGAATCATATTTTCTAATTTTACGTTTGAAATTATCAAGTGCAGATGGCTCTTCATCTTCAGAACGAAGTTCCAAAGCGACTAACGAAGAAACAGGAAAAATATTCGGCTCATAAATTTTTCTAGACTCAAGATCCACCTTGGCAGATTTTAAAGCATTCTCGATGCAATCGAGTCCGTCATCTTTAGGATTAGGTTTAAAATCGTCCATCTTATTCATTACAAAGATAAATCTCTCTCTGGATTGTTTCCCTCCCGAATTCATACATTGGCAGACAAAATCAAGCAAATCTTTCTCATCTGTTATACCCAATGCTTGACCATTCATTACAAACAATACGAGCGATTTATCCGAATCTGAAAGCATTTTGTAAGTTAATGTTTTATGACGCTCGTCACGCGCATTGTTTGGACCAGGAGTGTCTACAAGGACTAATTTCATACCAACGGAATCAACACAAGGAATACGTCCCTGAATTTCAATGTTTGAAACCCTCTCATCTTCATTCCATTGTTTCATTACATCTAAAGAAACATCTTCATTTCGAAAAATTTCTTTTCCAAATGCATCAAAAGCAATGGCTAGAAAGTTCTTTTGGTCTGTATCAATAATTTTTACAATAGTTGCCGTAGTAGCTTCCATTTTAGCAGGCATTAATTGCTTGCCTAAAAGGGCATTAATAAGAGTTGATTTCCCCGAACTCATTGTTGCAATTACATTAATCTCAAATTCTTGGTTCTTCGCTTTTTCGAATGCTGTAATTATTGATTCATCACGAAGTGCATCTACCTTGCCTTTTTTAATTTCTTCGAAAATTTTATCTACATCAGCCTCAACATCTGCTACATCTGGTGTACAGTGATGATTAAACATTGTAACCTCTACTTTTTTACTCTGTGACTTAAAAGCGATTTTCAAGTCATCAAAATCAGCTTGAGTTCCTGTGAAATCTACTTCATAATTCTTATCTGAATATTCACTAACAAGAATATCAGGTAAATTACCAGCCCATTCTTGTAATCTAAGTTTACCAAAGTTTAAAGAACTATTAGCTTTAGGCTTCTTGTTATCTATTAATATCTCTGTAGATATCAAAAACGGATTGTACTTTATTTCAATCTTCTTCATTGTAAAAATTTAATTAGTTTTTCCAAAACAAATATTCCCGTATGATCCAATATTGATTTCTGCTTGCTAAAACTGTATTTAGTATAGTTCTCAAGAAAATAATACTTCCTAGAAAACTTAGCTTTCAAAATATCTAATTCAAATAATTCATCATCATCCAAAAAAGACGTTTTTAGGTACAGTTTGATCATTAAAGCACCAAAAGCTGACAAAGGAACAATTAATGGCTCATGATGTTTCTTATCATTTAGAACTTTCTCAAAATCATTAAGCATTTTCTTTATAGAATCATTTTGTTGTTTAAATCTATCAAGCTGATTTAAAACAAATATTATAGGCTTATGAGTATGTTGAATCGTATAGTCAAGTAATTCACTTTCATCATTGGTTGCAAAATATTGACCATTTGCCACAAAAATCATTGCATCATAATCATTACCACAAATTACTTGTTTTGTTATTTCTCCATGACTAATATCTTTACTATAATTGGTACCAGGAGTGTCAATTATACAAATCCGTTCTGAAGAAAGATAAGAGTCAAAGTGTAATCCTGCAGACATAAAATAATCACTACTTACAAACTCCATATCATTACTATAAACAAATTTATTCTCACCTATATTTACTATTAAACCATCCTCATATGGTTTGTTATAAATGTAACAAAGATGACTAGTACACGCTGTTGTTTTAATTCTGTTGATACGATATCCGACAAGTGCATTAATAAGTGTAGATTTACCCGCACTCATAGTCGCAACAACAAGAATCTTCTTCAATGGTTTCGCATGGAATTTAATATCTAAATATCTATGTTGTTGAAGTGAACAGGGAATACTACTACTACTTGCAAAAAACAATTCACTTTGAAAATACTTATAATTTTCTGTTAAAATATCTCTTGTAAAAAATCCACAGACTTTATCTAAGAGAAAAGTATATGTACAAATAGCTAATCTAGGGTCTAAAGTTGAAGCTAAATAAAAACAATCAAAAACAAACGATTGTCTCATTATAGAGAAATATATATCGTCACTTTCTCTACAAAGAGCAGCCTTTATATAAATCCAATCAAAAGTATAATTCCACGATGTTTTTGGTACATATCCTAAAATTGAATAAGCCCAAACTTCAAATAATAATTTTGCACGATTGTTAGAGTTGGAGATGTAACACATAAATTCCCCAAGTCCCATAACATACTGAAGATTAAAAGGTTCATCAAATTTCTTAATTGGATGATCTGAAATACTAAATGTATGCGTTAAAAATTGCTCCATTTTTCGCTTTATTAGTCATATGTAATTATTATTTTATATTATCAACTTGATCTTCATTAAATCGTCGTTTAAGTTCATTAAATCGTTCTATTTTATTTAATGATTCTCCTATAACTTTCAATTCAAAGTATTCATCATCTAGTAATAAATCGGAACTATTTCTTATACCAGATATAATATCCATAACCTCCATTATCTCCTCATCATTAGCTGCATCACCTATGATTAAACACTCCAATGGAGTAGCGTTACTATCAATATACGCTGCTAACATCTCATCAGAAATATTATTCATAATACTCCTCCTTTCTACCCATAACGATTTTTAACTGCATAAGTGCTCTACGATGAATGTTGTATAAATTATCAACAGTTATTTTCATTTCTTCCGCTAATGACTCCGGATGTATTTCTTTTAAGTCCAACGCCTCGATAACCTTGCGGTATCTTTCATTAGGCATTTTCTTTAATGCGTTACAAACATCCATCTTGCAATCTATAAACATAGTTACATTGGTTATTTTATCCATTTCTTTATTTAGAGTCTCATTTGATCTATTTTCTATCAGTTCATATTTCTTTTTTTGAAAGAAGCGTACTGCTACAACGCTCGTCCATGTCATAAGCTTACTCCTATAATCAAATTGGCGAACTTTGTACCAATCCTTATCAGCCATATATAAGTATAATTCACTAATTAATTCCTTTTTATCTATATTCCCAGCAAATATATTTTGTATAATATAAATAAAAAGTGAAGAGCATCTCTTTAGAAAGAAATACTCAATTACAACCTTGTTATTAGCAAGAATGCCATCAATAATCTGTTTGTCTGTATATTGTTCCAAGTCCATTGCTCTATAAAATTCATGTAGGCTATATATGCCTAAAGACAAATGTATTTAATAAAGAAATATCCCAGTTTACCGAAATATGTCATCAACGATTATCTAACATTTCATTATGACAAGCGATACCAATTCACTTATAAGCACACTAATTTTAATAGCTTCACAGTATTTCTAATACATCTCTTAGTCTTCTGTAATACCTTTGCGATACATTTAATTCAATATCCGTAAACGGCGAATACAACTCACACTTCAACGTCACATTTTCAATCGAACATAAATAATCAAGATTCACAATATAATCCTGACTAATCTGCACAAAAGAAGGATTGATACCCAGTAAATCTTTGGCTGTCGTACTCATACGGAGTTTATGCAGTTTGCGATCAGCAGCAAGCATCATTTGCCAGCAGCGCAATTCCCTTAAATATTGGAACAAAAGAATTTCCTCACACTTTACAAAAACTAGCCCGGATATAGTTTGAACCGCAAACTTACTACGAATAAGCAGCTTCCGTAATGACTGTTCAATATTAACTTTCTCATCTTTGACAACATGAGCACGAAGACGATTTATCAAATCATCTAACTCTTTCAACTTATAAGGCTTCAACAAATAATCAAAAGCAGACGCATGGATTGCATCCAACAAATATTTATCATAAGCAGTATAAAAAACTATATGCATATCCGGATGAATATCCGACTGTATCCGGCTTAAAAGTTCCAGACCTGTCATTCCCGGCATTTCGACATCAATGAAAAGCAGGTCCGGTTGTAAACGGACTATCTCACGGGCTGCATTATCCGGAGATGTACAAGTTGCTACGACACGTATCTCCGGGAAGCGTGATAAATCGCTTTCTAAACATTTGATACAAGAGGGTTCGTCATCGACGATGACTGTAGTAATTTCATTCGCATTCATAAAGCAAAGTTGTAATTAAGTGGGACAATTAATGAGACACTGGTTCCATGCTGTTTTTCAGAGGCAGAATACAGGTCTCTGATGGAAAATTGCATTTTACCGATATTGTGAGTATTCAATAAATCGGTTGTACGATATAGTATTTTTAAACCCTGGCCGGTACTTCTCTCATCCCTGGCATGTGCACCGGGATGGTAACCAATACCGTTATCTTCTATCAATACATGAAGTTCTTCATCTTCTACTGATATAGATATGGTGATGCACGGATTCAAAGATTCTGTATTAAAAGCATATTTCACTGCATTCTCAACCGGTATCTGGATAGACATTGAAGGGACTAACGTATCCATAGATACGCCGGAGGAGATGCTCCACTCCACCCGGATACGTTCCGGATCCCCCAGCATTTTCAACTTCAGATAGTTCTTTACAAAACTTACTTCTTTTTCTAATGGAACCGCCAGTTGTTCAGAAGAAAGCAAGTCGCCTCTCAATACATCGATCAGCAAATTTACCGGTTCGGAAAGTTCTTCATAACGGCGGAAGATAGGCATAACCGAGTTCAGTACATTAAATATATAATGAGGAGCAATACGATTTCTGACAACCGCCATACGCAATTGGGTGATAGTAGCTATTTGCTGTTTATAACGAAGCTCTTTCTTCCGACGGATATAAAGCAGCGCACATACCATTAATAAAACAACAATAATTAATCCTAGTCCGGCAATCCATGCAAGCCACATCCATTGCTGTGCCTTAGCTTCAGTTTGCGTAATCATGATATCTTTCTTCAAAAGAGTCGTATCCTGCCGATAACGAAATTCGGTCTCACGAATACTATTCTCAATCTTCATATTCCGCAAAGAATCTCCACAAAGGTTCGCCTGGTTCCTGTAATAATACGCTTGGGCAAAATCTTTCTTTTTACGGTATAACTCCTCCAACCGCTTGTTATGATAATATTGGTACTGGAGATCCGTATGAAGCGTATCATAAGGTTGATTCAATCGCCGCGCAGCTTCCTGCAAATCATTTTCCTGCAAAGCTAAAGATGCAAACAATCCATCCATATAAAACTTTATGCCGGGTTGCTGCAATGCGGATTCCCCGAAAAAGGCAACAGAACGTTCCAGATAATAGTGGGCGGAATCCGGCTGCTCCTTCAACAAATATATTTCACCGATATTCCCTTCTACTATACCCCGATAAATAGGTTGAGGAAAGTTTGCTACAATCACATTTGCCCGCTGGAACCAAACTAATGCATTATCATATTCTTTGGTTACATAATAATAGTTACCTCTGGAATTAGCAAAATAGTACTTTTCATAATCGCTTCCTTTATCCCAATATTGTTCTGCCTTCCGAAAATAAGAATCAGATAACGAATAGTTCTCCAGCTCCTGATACAATTTTGCCAATCCGGAATAAATAGGATAATTCATCTTATCACCAACACCTAAAGAATCAGAAAGAAACAATGCTTTACGGTAATGATAACCGGCCCAGCCATAATCACCCTGATGCTGATAACAATCAGCCAGATTAATATAGACATTTATCGCAGGTAAACGTTCAAAATCGTTTACCTGCGATAATGCTTCTGAAGCATTATGCAAACACACAATGGCAGAGTCCCATTGATTCATATCCTGAAAGAAAACACCCCGGCTATTATAGGCATCTGCCGATAATTTCAGTAGACGACCATCTTTTTCCGGTTGTTTTTCAACAAAATGTAAGACCCGATCATTCAATAAGAATGCAGAATCAACCTGATTGCTAAAATAATAACAACGGGAGATCGTTTGATCCAGATTATAATAGTTTATGCTATCCGATATATTTTCCTGATCAGTCCTTAATTTAGAAATAACAGCTAACGGCCTTACAGCCAAAGAGTCCCTATAAAAAGAAAGCAAAGAATCGACCCTGCTCGTTTCAGCCTCCTTTACAGATGATTTTTGAAACGAACAACCCAATAATAGACTAAACAGGATAACGAATACCCCATATGGCGTTAACTGTTGTTTTTCCATACTTGCCTTCCCTTTCTAACAAAGAACATAAAATATTATGACATTTACAATCGGTTAATCCCATTTTAACGTATAAACTTTAATTATCATGATTAAACGCTACATTTAAACAGACAAACGCCAAATCCGTAAAGCATATATATACAAAAAGAGGATACTCTTTCGAATATCCTCTCCTATTTATTATATGTATTAAATTTTACTTACACATCTCATTGATAACCGCGATCAGCTCGCCGCCAATCTCTTCGGCTTCTTCCATTGTGTGAGCTTCCGAATAGATACGAATGATAGGTTCGGTATTACTCTTACGAAGGTGAACCCATTTATCCGGGAAGTCAATCTTTACACCGTCGATATCAGTGATATCGTATTGAGCGAATTTTTCCTTTACCTTGGCCAGGATGGCATCCACATCAATCTCCGGAGTAAGCTGTACTTTCTGTTTAGAGATAAAATACGGAGGATAGCTGGCACGCAGTTCACTTGTTTTCATTTTCTTCTTTGCCAGATGAGTAAGGAACAAAGCGATACCCACCAAAGCATCACGACCGTAATGGCTGGCCGGATAGATCACCCCACCGTTGCCTTCGCCGCCAATCACAGCATTTGTTGCTTTCATCTTAGTAACAACATTTACTTCACCTACGGCAGCCGCATTATATTCGCAACCATGAGCACGAGTCACATCACGCAATGCACGGCTTGAACTCAAATTGCTAACTGTATTACCCGGAGTATGACTCAATATATAATCCGCTACGGCAACCAATGTATATTCTTCACCAAACATTTCACCGTCTTCGCAGATAATAGCCAAACGGTCTACGTCCGGATCCACAACAAAACCGACATCTGCTTTCGCATGTTTCATCAATTCTGAAATCTCCGTCAAGTTCTCAGGGATAGGTTCCGGATTATGAGAGAAGTTTCCGTGAGGAGCACAATGCAACTTAAAAATCTCCTTTACACCCAATGCGTAAAGTAAATCCGGCAATACGATACCACCTACGGAGTTTACTGCATCGATAGCTATCCGGAAATTAGCAGCCTTTATAGCTTCTACGTCCACCAAGTCAAGATTGAGTACACTCTCAATATGTTTCTGTTTATATGTATTGTCGACGATCACTTTTCCCAGATGATCGACATCAGCAAATTCAAAACTTTCGGAAGCAGCAATATCCAACACTTCAGCACCTTCGGCTGCATTCAGAAATTCACCTTTTTCGTTCAATAACTTCAAGGCATTCCATTGTTTCGGATTATGGCTGGCAGTCAAAATGATACCACCGCAAGCACCTTCCATTGCTACGGCTAATTCGGTTGTCGGTGTTGTAGCCAGATCGATATCGACCACATCAAACCCCATACCGGTAAGTGTACCCAGAACTACCTGTTTCACCATCGGCCCGGAAATACGTGCATCACGTCCTACTACGATTTTGTTTGTTGTAACTGTTGTGTTTTTTCTGATGAAGGTAGCATAAGCTGCTACAAACTTCACAATGGCCAACGGATTTAATCCGTCTTCCGGTGCTCCGCCTATTGTACCGCGAATACCGGAAATAGATTTAATTAGAGTCATAAGTATGTTAGATTATTTTTCGAATGTATATTTTACTTTACTAAAATAGATTGGACTGTAAGTATCCTGGAATGTAGATCCCATTCTTTTAAACGGAACAATCAATCTTACTATAGCGCCATTTCCTACATGATACATTGGAGTCACTAACCCTTCTCCGACAAAATAATCAGGAGCATAGTTTACAAAACCGGAAGATGAAGCAGCAGATCCAAATAAGAACTCTGTAGGAAATCCCCATACACCATTATATTGAGATGATAAATTATCAACCAACAATGTCGAGTCGCTATCCAAAACTCCATGTGCTATAAAACGGCAAAAAACACGTGTTCCAAGCGTTGCTCGTTCGCCATTTCCGGAATCAACAACATTCATATACACACCATTTTCCAACTTCACAAACTCATTCTCCGCAAAAACCCCATTTCCTGGGTAGTCATCAATAATATGAAAGCCTTCACGTTTGATCAACCTCTCAATCGCTTTCCTCTCATCCTTCAAGTGCTCGGTGTACGACTTTGTTTTATCGCATGACACCACCATCAAGGCAGCACACAAAATCATCAGGATATAAAAACCTCTCTTCATCTGTAATTCTTTAATGTATAAATGAGCGACAAATGTATATAATATCTGCCATATCTCAGGCAAGTTTCTCTATTTCTTCTGTTTTATTAGGATTAAATTCCTTCAATCCCTTTTCAAACGTAGCTATGGCATCTTCCAAAGAGCCAAAAAACTCTCCGCCGGAAGCATTCTTATGACCGCCTCCATTAAAATACTGGCAAGCAAACAGATTACAAGGAAAATCACCTACCGAACGAAGTGAAACTTTAATGTAATCCCTATCTTCACGGATGAATACACTAAATGTTACACCTTCGATGCTTAACGGCATATTGACAAAACCTTCCGTGTCTCCTGTCACATAATGGAAACGATCCAGCTCTTCCTTCGAAAGAGTTATCAAAGCAGCATGATGCTCCGGATAAATCTTCATCTTTTCGTATAATACATACCCCTGCATCCGTAAACGGGATTCAGAATATACCTGGAAAACCTTGCGATATATCAAGTCCTTATCGATCCCCTTCTTTATCAGTTCACTGATGATCGTATAAATTTCCGGCTTATTGGAATTATAGGTAAAAGAACCGGTATCCGTCATCATGCCAGTATAAATACATGCAGCGGCCTCCTTCGTCATCAGGTCGAACATTCCCATACGGCAGATAAAACGGAAAATCATCTCACTTGTCGATGACATTTCCGGATATGATATCGTTACCCTGCAAAAATCTGCAGGATTCAGGTGATGATCAATCATTACCTTACGTCCTTCCGAAGCAATCACGGCAGGAGCCAGCTTCTCTATACGTTTAGGTTCATTAAAATCCAGACAGAAAATAACATCTGCATCATGGATCAACTGTTCTGCAAAATCAGGATACTTTTCATGTATCACGATATCTTTCGCCCCAGGCATCCATCTATAAAATGACGGGAACTCATTAGGGACAACAACGGTTACATTATCTTTACCATAAGTAGTAAGGAAATGGTACAACCCCAAAGAAGAACCGATAGCATCACCATCAGGAGTGACATGGGTTACAATAACAAAACTTTCGCCTTTCTCGACGTATTTCTTAGCTTTCTGAATTTTCTCTTCGTGAATGATTTTTGTAATCATATATAATCTTATTTACATGGACAAAGGTAGTATTTTTTTGCGTTCTACACAGTAAAAAAACGTTCAATAAGCAAATCAAAGAATATAAATAACAATAGAAGCAAGCCAGCCAAAAGCATTCCCGGACGCCTGGTTTTGAGATATAACAAGAAACAGAGTATAGAACCATACCCCAGCACAGTAACCAATAAACCGATCCGGGTATAAAAAGCGACTTGTGTCACACGGCTAAAAGAATCTACGATCCAAAACAATGTATGTGTCATCTTTTCCACAAACAATTGTAACAATCCGTATCCGGGAATACCTGCAGGGAGCAATATCCAGATAAGTCCTGCCGGAATAAGAAAGGTCGCCAAAAAGGTCAACGGCAGATTAGTACAGAGAAAAACCAACGAGAACTGTCCGAAATAATACAGATAGAGCAGGGTTGTCCCCGCCTGAGCTGCCAACGTAACAGTAATCCAACCCCATGGCATTGCCACGATCGGGTTTCGCACCATAATGAGATCCTGTAAACGAGGTTGCAGAAACAAGATAGACAAGACAGCCAGATAACTCAATTGAAAACCGACATCAAATAAATATAAAGGATTAAACGCCAGCATACAGAAAGCTGCAGCTGCCAATGTATTATAGCCGTCGGTAGTACGCCTGAGCACTCGCCCGGAAAGATAAAGCGTCAGCATCAAACCGGCACGGACAGCCGACGGTGCTAATCCGGTAATAACGACAAAGCACCAGAGAAGGCAAAGGGTCAACAGATATTTCAACCAGCGATAAAAAGGACTCTTCGGTAAAAAAGAAAACAACAAAGAAAGAAATCCGCAAACAACCGCCACATGAAAGCCGCTTACCGCCAACAGATGGGCAACACCTGTTAAGGAAAACCGTTTTCTCACATCACGACTCATACCTTTACGATACCCAAGCGTAATAGTTGCCAGTACCGACTTTTCTTCTTTAGACAAGTTCAACCGATCGAAAGGTTTCAATAAATATTCCTGCTTTCCTCCGGCAAATTCCATTAAGAACGAAGTGCCTGACTCTCCCCTCCCGCCCTGCCAATAGGCAGTCCGCTGAATAGAAAAACTAAGCAATAATGAAAGGAAGACTACACCCCATATCCAGCGTAATTCATAATTACAGCCTGCTACATCTATGCCAGGAGCTAGCCAGGCAAACGCAATAAATACCGTCGGAATAACGATCAATAAGAATGAGATAATACTGCAATTAAATATGGATTGCAGCAAGATTCCGGTTATCCATATAAAAAGCGGCCTGACAAACGGCCGCTTTTGTATTTCTTTTATTATCATACAAAGGTCGGTTTTGGTTGGTTTGTTATACTACTATCTACATCTCTTTCAATTCTTTTATCGTTTGTATCGGATCTGGGGAACTGAAAACAAAACTACCGGCTACCAGTACATCCGCTCCGGCTTCCAGCAATCGCTTCCCGGTTTCCAGATTGACACCGCCATCTACTTCTATCAACGTATCCAACCCTCTCTCACGGATCATTTCTTTCAAACGGGCCGTTTTATTCACCGAATGCTCAATAAAACGTTGTCCGCCGAAACCCGGATTAACGGACATCAGCAAAACCATATCCAAATCCTGGATAATATCTTCCAGCAAACTGATCGGAGAATGCGGATTTAAAGTAACAGCCGCCTTCATACCAGCCTCTTTTATCGCACCGATAGTCCGATGCAGATGCGTACAGGCTTCATAATGCACATTCATCATATAAGCACCTGCCGCAGCTACTTCCTTGACAAATTTCTGGGGTTCGACAATCATCAGATGTACATCCATCGGTTTCTTCAGGATAGGCTTGACAGCATCCAGCACCGGAAAACCGAAAGATATATTCGGGACGAAAACACCGTCCATAATATCCATGTGCAACCAGTCTGCCTCACTATTATTGATCATTTCCACCTCTTTTTGCAAGTGAAGGAAATCGGCAGCCAGCAAAGAAGGAGCAATCTTATGTTTCATAATTTCATGTCTTTTTGGCAAAGGTACAAAAAAAGAAAGAGAACACTACGTTAGTGTCCTCTTTCCTTCAATTTCTTAGTTCATCACATAACCACAAAACTCCGGTTGCAATGCAGGTTCTACGTGGTAGCTCCTTGCAAACTGAGATAGGAAATCAAGCGTTTGTCTGCTTGGTGTACTTTTCTTCTCGTTCCGGTTCCTTTTAGTTTTATCCTTCAATCCATCCATACATTGTGTAGAAAATCTCTTCATAGGCAATCCCCTTTTTAATCGTTTGATAATAAAACGGGATATTTTTCTACTTATTATATGAACCGGAGAATATTTTTGCGGATGATAAAAATCCTAATAGGCTCGCTATGCGAACCTATTAGGCCATAGATAATTCTATACGGTTTTCATCTGCCATACGACGCATGTTCAGGATCGCATAACGCATACGCCCCAAGGCAGTATTGATGCTTACACCCGTAATATCGGCAATTTCTTTAAAGCTCAGATCCTGATAATAACGCATTTCCAGCACCTCACGCTGACTGTCGGGCAAATGTTTCACCAGTTTCTTCACATCCGACAATACCTGATGGCGTACGATATTATCTTCAATCGTTCCGTCGCAAAGTTTGATGTTATTGAATAGATCAACTTCCACTTCATCATTGGACACAGTATTTTCACTGCGTTCCTGACGGAAGTTGTCAATGATCAGGTTGTGTGCAATACGTGTAATCCATGCCTTAAACTTGCCGTTTTCTGTATAACGACCTTGTTTAATAGTCATAATCACTTTGACAAAAGTCTCTTGAAAGATATCTTCTGTCAACTCTTTATTGCGGACTATAAAGTAAATATAGGAATGGATACTACTTTTATGACGGTTCAACAACACATCAAATGCAGCATTATTACCTTGCGCATAAAGGACAACCAGTTCTTCGTCGGTCATCGATTTTAAAGTCTTCATTACTTCTATGTTTTATAGTTTCTTTGAGTAATGTTTATGCTATAGGCAACGAGGTTTTAAATGTTAGACAATTTTGTTTTCGAAAACAAAAGAACAAAAAGTATTTTAAACAGACAAATATTTCTGTTATTTTTATACAAAAATGTCCCCTGCCTGTACATTTTATGTACAAACAGGGGACATTTGCTAACAAACTATATATTTAGAACTTATAACCCAAAGTTAAAGCGACCTGTGTTGTTTTAGTCTTTAATGAGGCGGGATCGGATTTAACGACAACACCTTCATCCAGCAACTTATCAATATCACTTATTCCCGCATGATAAGTATTGGGAAAAGCATAAGCATCCTCCTTATATACACGATAAACGCAAGCCAAATCCATATAAAAATTAGGAGTGAAACGATATCCTAGACCTACAGAATAGGAATTTGTACCTTTATCTACTGTATAGTTAGGAATGGTACCAACAACTCCTACTGCTTGTGTATAATATTCTCCTTTCTCATTCAACGGCGGAATACCATCTTTTAGATGATCTTTCATCGGAGAAGTTCTCCACAAAGTACCCGCACGAACTGAAAATTGAGGGGTTATCTTATATTCAGCACCGACCTTCAAAGTTCCGGACATTCCAAAATCTTTTTTAATATCTTCAGTAGTTTGTAACTCATCACCATTCACGTCATTCAACACCATCCTCTTGTAATTCGTCAATTCATAATCGGCACTAATCAGGAAATTCTGTCCGACACCGGCAATACTAAAAATCCAACGATCCGGCGTACGAAGACGATAATCACCAGACTGATAATCAGGCGTATTTTGTGTATTCCAGTCTTGATTGTTAATGGTTGTCCCAGCTGTTCCGTGAAAATAATCCGTCATTTTATACCATGTCGGAGAATTATATGCCACACCCACACGCAGAAAATCTACCGGACGAACGATTGCCCCAATATTGAATGCATAGCCCGTACCATCAGTAGACAATCCATTATCCAACCGTAACTGGCTGTTTTGAGTAAAGTCTTCCGTATATTCCGTACTAAGCGTATAATCCAAATCTGTTATCGCAACCGTTGCTCCCAAGAAAAAGCGATCGGAGATATTGGTTGCAAAAGAAATGTTATATTGCCCTATTGAACCTTTTTCATTCACTAGCAGATTAACATTCTGAGGACTATAATTAAGCCATTCTCCATCTTTTTCATGCCCGAATGCAGAATGGTATTCCTTATTGTTTCCAGCATAATTATCCACGAAACCGGCGTCAAAACCTAAAATTCCCAGCCATGATATACTACTGTCAAAATAAGGATCATAATTTTTATCACCATATCTAAGATCATTTTTATCTGTGCCATACAATAAATCAGCCACATAATCAGCGACTGAATAAGCCTGGGCACCATTCATTCGGTAAGAACGGTTAAAATCCTTTACCCGATTATAAGAAAGTCCGATATTCCAACCGACAATTCCTTCATCATTTCCTGTCGGGAAGTAGCCAACATAAGCAATATTGTCAAAGTTAAACCTTGTCTTACTTTTATCTACGCTCATGCCGTTCCAATCGGAATTCGTTTTCGCAGACGATAGACTTATCGTAGTAACAACTTCAGAACTACGATATATCCCCAATCCGGCAGGATTGGTAGACATAGACGATATATCCCCACCTAATGCACCAAAAGCACCACTCATTCCCAAGTAACGGGCCGTCCCGTTCAATTCATTTCGTGACATTTTGTATGCATCCATCTCACCTTGTGCATATGCAATACCTCCGGCTAAAAAAAACGCCGATATAAATAAGCACGTTATTCTTTTCATCGTTTCTGTTATTTCTTATACATTAAAATATATAAGGGCAAGTAAATACCAGCCCTTATATTATACCAATTCTCTTTCTTTATTATCTGCGACCACCAGAACGGCCACCGCCTCCTCCGCCACCGCTTGAACGGCTGCTACTACTGCTGCTACTTCCGCTACTGTATCCGGAACTACGACTACTGCTGCTGCTACTTCTGGAAGGAGCAGAATAGGTACTCTGGCTTCTGGAAGGAGAAGTGCTGTAACTAGAGCGGGAAGAACTACTGCTACTTCTGGCAGGAGCTGAGTAAGATCCTGATGAAGAACGTGTGCTTGAACCGCTGTATTCGCTTCTGCGAGTAGTTGTACTTGGACGGGTACGTACGGTTGCATCCGACTGTACACGACCGGAAGAAGTACCTCCGCTAGAACGCAAACTACTACTTCTTGTCGTTGATTCCCCTCTTACTGAAGACGAAGAAGAGGAACGCGTTGAATAACGATCAGAACTTCTGGCACTGGACGAACGATTACTTTCGCTTCTCAATGATGTCGCGCGAGTCGACGAATTTCTGTTAGATGAATACCGGTTACTGCTTACCCCATTATTATTATACCTGCTTGAAGAACTTCTTCCTGAAGTATAACGGCTAGACGTCGAACGTCCGGATGACCTATAACTATAGGGATTATAGTAATTATGATGGTGATGGTGTCCCCAATAGCCGCCACCATAGTAGCCGCCACCGTAATAACCACCGCCCCAATAACCGCCGTACCAAGGACTGCTCCAACCTGCATAGAAGCCACCCCAGCCGAATCCCCAACGAGGACCATACCAGGATGAGTAAGTCCACCAGGGGCTATAACTATACCACGGATCATACCAGTTATAATACCACGGAGAGTTCCAGCCATACCAGCCTCCCCAGCTATTACCCATGTTGATATTTACATTTACATTCGTATTACCGTCGGAGTAATCCGTATCATAACCATAGCTGTAATAACCGTCGCTCAGATACAGATCCACCTGGTCTGCACCGGCAATCGTGATCTTACTCGGAGAATGATAACGTACGATACGTTCGGTATATTCGGTATCCGAACGGCGTTCCGATTTCTTCGTTACCTTCTGATTGTTATCCGGTAACTCTTCGATATAAGTACCGTCCTCCTCATCCAGATCCTCGTTATAAGGTTCCTCAACGTCGACAGATGTATATCGTCTATTGTATTCATCCACATCCCTATCTTTAACGAGCGCCGGATGTGAATCCGATGCCGAAGCCAATACGATTGCAGATGAAGAATCCTTTGCATCTTCTTTTTTGGATTGTATAACCTTCTCTTCTGTCTTTTCTTTCTTTTTTTCTTTACTTGAAGAGAAATACACATCATCAAAGAACTCCTCCTGGGCTGCGGCACTGAAGCCGACCAGAAGCATCACCACTAAAGATGTTAATTTCATGGGTTTCATATTCGTTTCTCCTCTACATTAATATATTTATTCTACTGTTTAGACTCTGTTTCCATCGCCAGGGTTTAAATGCGCACTCTTAATAACTCTAAAAATCTCGCATTCTATATACAAATATAACGCGTTCCCAATAAGAACCAAGCATTTATATATACTTTAACTTTAATATTTATCCTAACATTGGGTTCTCATTAGGTAAGATGCCGTTTGGTCTACAAACGCTGCATCTTCAGGAAACGTTTACATTACTAACCTCCACAAATTCATTCGATTCAGTGAAATTGAAAATGAAACCAAACCCTTCTACCTAAACAACTAAGAATAAACACATTAAACGACATCATGAAATTACTTTGTAAGAAGGTTAGAAATTTCCTCTTTAATATAGAAAGAACTATATATAAAGATATATAAGACATCTGATTTTTTTATTTTTTTTATCACCCAACTCCCCCTTTCGTACTTAAAGCTTATGACTTTTGTTTTCAAAAGTCCCTTATTTCATCATCAAAAGTCCCTACTTCTATTTTCAAAACCCATGACCTCTTCTCCCCTTGCCGATACGGAGAGAACAGGCTATTAGCAGGTTGATTGTTTTTAGGCAACTGTTTGATTTTTTTCCAAAGATAAATCGTATATTTGTCCTTTGGTTTAAAACCTTGTAAACTGTATATTAACAAGATTAATTCTATTTGTAAATGGGAAGAGTATTAGTTATTGGTGCAGGGGGCGTAAGTACCGTTGCTGTTAAAAAGATCGCGATGAACGCTGATGTTTTTACCGATATCATGGTAGCCAGCCGCACGAAAAGCAAGTGCGACCAGATTGCTGCCGATATCAAGAACGTGAAGGTGAAGACAGCACAGGTCAATGCGGACAACGTGGACGAGCTCGTTGCATTATTTAATGACTTCAAGCCTGAGTTGGTTGTCAACCTGGCTTTACCTTATCAGGACCTCTCCATCATGGACGCCTGTCTGGCTTACGGTGTCAGCTACCTCGACACCGCCAACTACGAACCGCTGGACGAAGCGAAATATGAATATAGCTGGCAATGGGCCTATAAAGACCGTTTTGAAAAAGCGGGGCTGACAGCGATTCTGGGATGCGGATTCGATCCGGGCGTAACAGGGGTATATACAGCTTATGCAGCGAAACATCATTTCGACGAAATCCGGTATCTGGACATCGTCGACTGCAACGCAGGCGATCATCACAAAGCATTCGCTACGAACTTCAATCCGGAAATCAACATCCGCGAAATTACCCAGCGTGGTAAATATTTCGAAGACGGAGAATGGAAAGATACAGATCCGCTGTCGGTACACAAGCCGCTGAACTATCCGAATGTAGGTCCGCGCGAATCGTACCTGATGTATCACGAAGAACTGGAAAGTCTGACAAAGAACTTCCCGACCATCAAACGCGCCCGTTTCTGGATGACGTTCGGACAGGAATATCTGACTCATTTACGTGTAATACAGAATATCGGCATGTCACGTATCGACCCGATCATGTACAATGGACAGGAGATCGTCCCGATCCAGTTCCTGAAAGCCGTACTGCCTAACCCGGGCGATCTGGGTGAAAACTATACGGGTGAGACTTCGATCGGTTGCCGTATCCGCGGTATCAAGGATGGAAAAGAACAGACCTACTATGTCTACAACAACTGCAGCCACGAAGCAGCCTACAAAGAAACAGGCGCCCAGGGTGTAAGTTATACGACAGGCGTTCCCGCCATGATCGGTGCCAAACTCTTTATGCAGGGAATATGGAAAAAGCCGGGTGTATGGAACGTGGAAGAATTTAACCCCGATCCGTTCATGAAGGAACTGAACGAGCAGGGCTTACCCTGGCACGAAATGTTTAATGTAGATCTGGAATTATAATATGGCATTACAAGTAGGAGACAAAGCCCCCGAAGTACTGGGGATTGATCAGAACGGAAATGAAATAAAACTCAGCGATTTCAAAGGAAAGAAGTTAGCTCTTTACTTTTACCCGAAAGACAACACCAGCGGTTGCACGGCAGAGGCCTGCAGTTTGCGTGACGGTTACCAGGAACTACAGGCAGCCGGTTATGAAGTGGTCGGAGTAAGTAAAGACAGTGCAAAATCCCATCAGGGATTTATTGCGAAGCAAAATCTGCCTTTCAACCTGATCGCTGATACGGACACAGCCCTGCAACAAGCCTTTGGCGTATGGGCAGAAAAAAAACTGTACGGACGTTCATACATGGGGACTCTCCGTACCACCTTTATTATCAATGAAGACGGTGTCATCGAAAAGATAATCGGTCCGAAAGAGGTGAAGACGAAAGACCATGCTAATCAAATCCTTAATTCATAAAAGGGATGGCAAAAGAAGACAATTTATTCGAAGAGGGAAAAACCCCGGAAGGTAAACCGGCTGTGAATGCCGACAAGTTAAAAGCATTGCGCGCTGCAATGGACAAGATTGAGAAGAACTACGGAAAAGGTTCTATCATGAAGTTGGGTGACGAAAGTATAGAAGCAATCGAAGTGGTTCCGACCGGTTCCATCGCACTGAACGCCGCTTTAGGCGTCGGCGGTTATCCGAAAGGACGCGTTATCGAAATATACGGACCGGAATCTTCCGGTAAGACAACCCTGGCAATCCACGCAATTGCCGAAGCACAAAAAGCGGGTGGTATCGCAGCCTTTATCGATGCAGAGCATGCATTCGACCGTTTCTATGCAGAAAAGCTGGGGGTCGATGTGGAAAACTTATGGATCTCGCAGCCGGACAACGGTGAACAGGCTTTGGAAATTGCCGAACAGCTGATCCGTTCGTCTGCCGTAGATATTATCGTTATCGACTCTGTTGCGGCATTGACACCGAAAGCAGAAATCGAAGGCGATATGGGCGACAGCAAGATGGGATTGCAGGCTCGTTTAATGTCACAGGCACTGCGTAAACTGACCGGTGCAATCAATAAGACAAACACGACTTGTGTCTTTATCAACCAGTTGCGTGATAAGATCGGCGTTATGTTCGGTAACCCGGAAACGACTACCGGTGGTAATGCACTGAAGTTCTATGCTTCCGTACGTCTGGATATCCGTAAGATCGGTACATTGAAGGATGGCGATGAAGTGAAAGGTAATCAGGTTCGCGTGAAAGTGGTGAAGAATAAAGTGGCACCTCCTTTCCGTAAAGCTGAATTCGATATCATGTTTGGCGAAGGTATTTCCAAGGCCGGAGAGATCATCGACCTGGGAGCAGATCTGAACATCATCAAGAAAAGTGGTTCGTGGTACAGTTACAACGATACAAAACTGGGACAGGGACGCGATGCTGCAAAACAATGCGTCAACGACAATCCTGAACTGGCTGAAGAGTTATCCGGATTGATTTTCGAAGCACTGAAAGGATAAGCTACGCAGATTATCAGAAAGCTATTACCGGACGCAGATTACGCAGAAAACGCAGACTTTCGCAGATTTATTTTTTTAACAAGTCTGCGAGATTCTGCGCTTCGTCTGCGTATTCTGCGTTCCCTAATATCAACTTTTGACACAGTCTTTATTTAATTATCTTCCTATCATGACAAACAAAGACAAATATCGCCTCCTGTGCAGTAATGAAAGCAGCCTGCCGCTTTTTTCACGGGACTGGTGGTTGGATGCAGCTTGTGGCGAAACAAAATGGGATGTCTTGCTGGCAGAAGAGAAAGGGAAGATACGTGCCGCCATGCCTCTTTACATTCCCCATGAGGGAGTCGTATCGATGCCTGTTTATACGCAAACAATGGGTCCCTGGTTTACTCCGGAACCCAAAGATGCCAAATATACCCGGACATTGGGACAACGCCAGGCGATATGCAAAGAATTTATCGACATCCTAAAGGCGTATCCCCATTTCCTGCAAAACTTCAATTACAGAATAACAGATTGGTTGCCTTTTTACTGGGAGGGATATAAACAAACGACACGGTATACTTACCTGTTGAATAATATACAGGATGAAAACCTTCTTTGGGAAAATATGAGTCCCAATATCCGACGGAACATAACGAAAGCAAAAGAGAAGTTCCTCATCACAACCCGGAAAGGAATATCCGTAGATGATTTTCTAAAGATACAATCATTGACTTTCGAACGGCAGCACCTCTCTCCTCCTAAAAAAAAGGATACCCTGATACGACTCATCTCAGCCTGCCGCCAACGGAACCAGGGTGATTTATGGGGAGCGTATGACGATAAAGGGAATTTGCATGCAGTAGCTTTCATTGCCTGGCAGGAAAGTTCCGCTTATTACCTGGCTGGAGGTGGCGATCCGGCCTTAAGAGCTTCCGGAGCACATAGCCTGCTTCTTTGGGATTGTATCCGTTATACTTCCCGCCACACGGTATTGTTCGACTTCGAAGGTTCGATGATCCCCGGAGTAGAACGCTTCTTTCGTGAATTCGGAGCAATTCAAACCCCTTTCTTTACAATAACCAAAGGAAATCTCAGTTTATTATATAGAGTTTGGCTAAAGATAAAAGAACGGATATGAACAATCATGCTATACATTACATAATACGTTTCCTTCTCGGAGAAGATATTTCCGAAGAAATTGTAGCTGCTATCGGATATACGAATAACAGCAAACATTTTGAACGTTACAGTATCGTAATCATACCGTCCGGCTTTTTCACCAACCATACATACGGGACGACTTCTTCTCTTCCGGAATTGCCGTTACAGGAGATCGAAGGTACTCCTCTCCTATTCGGTTCTCCCCTTGTTGAACAAGTAGGCGGCACACTGGTCATTCATGCAGACATTATTGCCAGCACCTACTTTCTTATAACCCGTTATGAGGAAATTATACAACGTAATATAAGGGATGAACACGGACGTTTTCCAGGAAAGATGTCTCTACCCTACCGGGCAGGATTTCTGCACCGCCCGGTCGTGGATGAATATCGTCTGCTCTTACGCAAATGGTTGCAGCAATATGGGCTCCGCCTACCGGAAGTAAAGAAAGAGATACAACATATCTGGTTGACACACGACCTGGACGCTCCCACTCTTTACCGCACATGGAAAGGGCTTATCCGTTCGATACGGGATAAAAGAGGGCTTATTTCATCCATACAAGGGAAGTTGGGTCCCGTGGAAAATGATCCGTATTACACATTCCCGTGGATATTCGAGCAAAATAATTTATTACGGGAACAAACAGGCAAAGAGATCTGCCAGGCGATTCTTTTCATCCGCAGCGGGGGCAAATGCAAACAAGATAAACCCCATTATAGCCTGCACAGTAAAGATATATCTCAACTGATAGAGTCTGTCTTGTCCAATGATATGAAAATCGGCCTGCACAGTAGTTATCAAGCCGGTAAATCTCCTTCTCTGATAAAAAAAGAAAAGACAATACTTGAAGAGAATACAGGCAAAAGTATCCGTCTGAACCGCCACCATTTTCTTTCCAGCCGTGAACCGGAAGACATGACACATTTGGAAGCTGCCGGTATAACGGATGATTTTACAATGGGGTATGCAGATGTGGCCGGATTCAGGTTAGGTACCAGTTATCCGGTACGCTGGATAAATCCGGTTACCCGGCGTCTCTCTTCCATTTTACAGCATCCGCTCACTATCATGGATTGTTCTTTAGAAGAAAAAAAATATATGGGATTAAGTTATGAAGAGGCACAGGCATATAGCCTGAATCTTATTGAACAAGTAAAAAACGTAGGTGGAGAACTGACTCTTCTATGGCATAACACCAGTGCCATGGAAAACTCCGGTAGTTATTTACGTAAACTTTATAGCCATTTATTAAACGAACTCGCAAAAAAATGAAAATTGTTACTATTGTCGGAGCTAGGCCTCAGTTTGTCAAAGCAGCCATGGTGAGCCGGGCAATCCTTGAATACAACAAAAATAATGATACACGGTATGAAGAACTGCTTCTCCATACGGGGCAGCATTACGATACAAATATGAGCGACATCTTTTTCAAAAGCATGGGAATCCCTCAACCTGTCTGGCAATTGCAATGCGGAAACGGGACACACGGAGAGATGACCGGTCGTATGCTCATTGAAATAGAAAAAATATTACAGGACACGCTACCCGATTATGTATTGGTCTACGGCGATACAAACTCAACACTGGCTGGTGCATTAGCGGCATCCAAACTGCATATACCGGTAGTTCATGTGGAAGCCGGCCTCCGTAGTTTCAATAAACAGATGCCGGAAGAGATCAACCGTATACTGACCGACCATATGGCAACGTTATTGTGCTGTCCGACTTTTGCTGCCGTCGGGCATTTGGCCAACGAAGGAATACAGCAGGGAGTCCACCATGTCGGGGATGTGATGTACGATGCGGTATTAACCTTCGGTAAATTGGCTGACAGTACATCAGACATACTCGACCGCCTGGACCTGACCAGCAAACAGTTCAGGCTTTGTACTGTACACAGGGCTGAAAACACAGACATCCCGGAACGGATATCCGGAATTGTCAATGCGATAAAGGAAATATCTTCTCATTCCTGCCCGACTGTTCTACCTCTCCATCCCCGTACACGAAACTGCCTGGAAAAATTCGGACTGTTCGAATCACTCGATAGTCAGGAAGGAATACTGATCATTCCTCCGATAAGTTTTCTCGATATGGTCATGCTGGAAAAACATGCTGCCACAATCCTGACAGATTCGGGAGGCGTACAGAAAGAAGCCTACTTCCATCATACCCCTTGCATAACACTGCGGGATGAGACAGAATGGGTAGAGACTGTCGAAGCTGGCTGGAATCAGATTGCCGGATATAAAAAAGAGAATATCCTGTATTGCCTCGGCAATCAACCGGAACGAAAAGAAATTCAGGAATACGGAACCGGAAATGCTTCTAAAAATATCATTGATTTGTTATGAAGAAAATACTGATTATTTGCGACCTTTTCCCACCTGCTTTTGGTCCGCGTATGGGATATTTATGCAAATACTTACGGAATTACGGGTGGGAACCTGTTGTTCTGGCTGAACACGTTGAACAAAACACATTTACATTCCTGGCTAATAAATGCGAGGTCACCCATATCAATTTCTATACGGCCAAAAACAAAATCATCAGAAAACTACAATGGGCCTGTATACTTCTTCTCGATCTTCTTTGGGGATATAAAGATGTACGGATGTACCGGGAAGCTCAAAAATTAATTCGGAAGAATAAATTCGAACTGGTATTATGCAGTAGTTTCAGAAGTTTTCCTTTACCAGCAGCACAACGTATCGCCCATACATATAAATTACCTCTAGTCGTCGATTTAAGGGATATCATCGAACAATTTACCGGAGATGAATTTATGTCACATCGTTTACCGGATATCTTCGGATTAAATAAATTGTACATTTCGATCTTCAAAAAGAAAAGTCTTCACGAACGAAACCGGGCTTTGAAAATGGCAGATTTTGTCACGACGGTCTCACCCTGGCATGTGGAAACGCTAAAGCAATATAATCCGAATGTCGGACTCATTTATAATGGATTCGATCCTGAATTATTTTATCCGGAACAAAAAAAGACGGATAAATTCATCATTACATATACCGGCAGGTTGATGAGTACAGCCATGCGCGATCCGGGATTATTATTGGAGGCATTAAAAATACTATCGGATAAAAATATCATCAACGACCAGATATGCCGTGTTTACTGGTATGTCGATCCGGCTTCGCAAAAACTAATTACTGCTGAAGCAGATAAAGCTGGTGTATCGTCTTTCATGGATTTTAAGGGATATGTACAAGCTACGGAAATACCATCTGTACTCAATAACAGTTCTGTCTTGCTTTTGCTTGCCAACCGTTCGAAAGAGAAAGGCCCGAAAGGAATTATGACAACAAAATTCTTTGAGTCGCTTGCGGTTGAAAAACCGATTCTTTGTGTCCGCAGTGACGAAAGTTATCTGGAATCGGCTCTCCAAGAGTCAAAAGCCGGTATAGCAGCACGTCATGTAGAAGAAGCCTGCCGCTTTCTGGAAGATTGCTTTACGGAGTGGAAAGAAAAAGGATATACGACTTCGCAGACCGATAAAAAAGTATTGAGAAATTATTCCCGTAAAGAACAGGCTGGACAGTTTGCTGAAATTTTTGAAACCGTAATCATCCGATAAAATGTTATCCATATTAATTCCAACATATAATGCGATATGCACAGAATTGGTCGCTCGAATACATGCGGAAGCAACCAGGTTAGATATTCCTTTCGAAATTTTGGTAGCCGACGATGGTTCCCGATCTGAAATAGATGAAATAAACCGGCATATAACAACACTGAGTAACTGTTGTTATTTTCCGGCAACAGAAAACATCGGACCGGCACGCCTTCGGAACTGGCTGGCTGACCAAGCTAAATATCAATATATTTTATTTTTAGATACGGATGTTTTGCCTGTTCACCCGACTTTTCTCGCAGATTATTTACAGGAGGCAATACAAGGAGGTGTCGTTTGCGGCGGCTTCTGTTACCAGCGTGGGAAACCGTCAGCACAACATGCCTTACGCTATTATTACGGTATTCATGTCGAAGAAAAAACAGCAGCAGAAAGAAACCGTCATCCTTATGCACAATTTATATCGATGAGTTTCCTGGCCGATCGTAGTGTATTCAAACAGGTCCGCTTTGATGAAGCCATGCATATCGGATATGAAGATACTTACTTCGGCATACTGCTGGAACAAAAACATATACCTCTTCACCACATCGATAATCCGGTATATCACCTCAGTAAAGAGCCTTCCAGGGAATACCTGAGAAAAATACGTAATGCAATCGACATCCTTTCCCGGAATATAGAGAAACAACGAACCCATGTACGCCTTCTTCAATGGTATACCAAACTAGAGCGATACGGGCTAACCGGATTTGTGGCCCGGATTTTCCAGATCACCCAATCTGCTATCGAGAAAAATCTGACAGGGGAAAAGCCCTCGCTCAAACTGTTCGCCTTTTATAAACTGGGGTATTTATGCCGGATCAGAAGAAACAGCATATCCGAATAAGTCATTTCAATACTTTCGTTTGGAGGTAATATCATATCATTTAGGGACATATAATTGAATGAAAATCAATCCCCGCTTAAACTCTTTCTGTAATTTCCAATCAGCATGAAGAGTCTTGATAGATTCGTCATTCCAATTATAAATATTTGTATATATTATGTACTGGCTCTTATCCAGGTTCAAAGATGAAAAAGAACGGTTATCCGTATTTGCTTCCGTATCTGAAAAGAAAGAATCCAGAGGGAACGAAGCGGAGACATCATTCACGTCTATCCCCTGTTCTTCTATATATGCAATCATTTCCTGCCGTAACGAATAGTACGGAAGATGACAAAGAACACTATCCCATGCTTTAGACATTCTTTCGGAATAAACCCAAAAGTTTCCACTGACCAGTACCAGTATCATACTGATAAAAATAACCCTAATTTTCTTTGTCTCATAAATTTTCGACAAAAGCTGGCCGGTAATCAACGCTAACAAAATATATAATACGATAAAGTAGCGGTCACCAAAAGGATTCGTCACGGGTATTGTCACCAGAGACATGGTGAACAGCACACTCAGGTAAATAATACTCAAGCGGGAATGAATGACAAATGAGATAAAATTCTTTATACCCATCTTGATTACAGCCACAAACAAAAGTATCCAGACAACGATCCTGCCCGAATCGAGCATTCGTATTGCCAAACTCGCTATATTCTTAATTATATGATTCAGGCTTGCCAATTCACGATGCTCCTGATATTCAAAACCCGGCTGATATAGAAAATATCCGGTTTCCAGTTTTCTGTAAAGAAACCATGCACCCAAAGCCAGCAAAACCGGAATAAAAGAAGGGAAAACATAGAAAAACGCATCTTTGAAAGATTTTTTATCGATTACTTTCGAGATGACTAAATAACCCAGTCCTAACCCGGCACAAACAACAAGTCCCCGGATACTAACCATTCCCAGGCAAAAAGCAGACAACGCCAGCCAGCCTCTCTTATTCTCCAGAAGCAGATTGATGCTTAACAATGCAAAAAAACACATAATAACATCAGGCGAAATAAGTATCAGTTGGGTAGAAAGCGTAGGCTCCAATAATACCAGCAAGAAAATATAGGGAGTATATTTCGTATTCAATTTTTCACACAAACGATAAACCTGCCAGATGACACCCAATGAAAATAAGGTTACAGACAAATGGGCAATCAACAGATTTTTGCCAAACAGGGACCATAATGCGGCCAAATACATATGAGCCAAAGGAGGTTCCGATACATAGTCGGGCGGATAAACAAAAGAAAGAAAGCCATATTCCAACAAGTAACTGGCCGGCTTGGAATAACCGGCTATATTATCCCAGAAAAAACAATTATCCAATGTAAAGAACTTCAGTACCAGAAAAACGACAAGTACAATGTATTTAACCATACGATTTATTTATTCAGTTTATCTTTTGATGACCACCGGATTCTATCTCTTGCAGGAAACGAATCCCGGCTTTTACATAATCTCTTTGCAGATCCTCCGGCTTCAGAATAAGATCGTTCCATTGAAGCAAATCGATATCGATAGGGATAACTCCGGTTGCATTCCCCTCAGGCGTACGTCGTAACTGCCGCTCTATTTGTTTCAAACGATAATTAACCTCATCCGGTCCTTCTTCCGTAAATGCAATTGCAACCTGATTCAGAAAATGACCGGAACAGGATATGTTTATAGGAACTGTGTAAACCGGAACAGAAAAACTGATGGAAACAAAACTACTATCCAGCAGATGGCCCGCATCTGCAATATTCCTTTCCTGGTCCGTATTTGACCCCAAACTTAATATAATTCTATTTGCCATACTAATTTTCATTCCTTACTGAATACAAAACTAAAAAAAATACCAATTAATAGGTATTGGTCATCTAAGTATTTCACTATAACTTTGCACAAGAATTTAAGAAAAATGAGATTATCGGAGCTTCACACTGGCGAGAAGGGTGTTATTGTAAAAGTAATGGGGCGCGGAGCTTTCCGTAAGCGCATTATTGAAATGGGATTCATAAGAGGGAAAGAAGTGGATGTTATACAAAATGCTCCGCTCAAAGACCCTATTCATTATCGTGTAATGGGATATGACGTCTCTTTACGGCGGAACGATGCTGCAATGATCGAAGTGGTCAGTTCCGCAGAGTTTGCCAAGGCCCAGATATCCCAGCAAAATGAAACCCGTTCCGCAGACTCTTATACATTACCCTCTACTGAAGATTTACAGGCAATCGCTATACATCAGGGAAAAACGATCAATGTCGCTTTGGTAGGAAATCCTAATTGTGGCAAAACATCCCTCTTTAACTTCGCTTCCGGAGCACATGAACATGTGGGCAACTACAGCGGAGTAACCGTCGATGCCAAAGAGGGTACTTTTCAGCAAGACGGTTATACATTCCGTATTGTAGATTTACCCGGAACTTATTCTTTATCCGCTTATACGCCGGAAGAGTTGTATGTCCGCAAACATCTCAGCGAAGAGCAACCGGATGTGGTGATTAATGTTGTCGACGCATCCAACCTGGAAAGAAATCTGTATCTGACTTGCCAACTCATCGACATGGATATCCGGTCTGTCATCGCATTGAATATGTACGACGAATTGGAGCGATCAGGTAATAAATTCGACCATAACTCTCTGTCCCAGATGATCGGAACTCCTATTGTTCCGACTATCAGTAGAACCGGTTTCGGTATTGAACAACTGTTCAAACGGGTCATAAAAGTATACGAGGAAGAAGATCCTGTAATCCGTCATATCCATATAAATTATGGAGAAGTACTGGAAAAAGGAATTAAAAATGTCAGAAATGCGATAAAACAAAATGGGAATGTAGCTAAAAGCCTTTCCAAACGTTATTTGTCCATCAAGTTACTGGAGGGAGACCCGGAAATAGAAAAATTCATCCAAACATTACCCGGTTCCGATACAATCCTGGAAGAACGGGACAGGAATGTTGTCCAAATAGAAGAATTATTACTGGAGGATTCCGAAACTGCATTCACAAATGCCCGTTATGGCTTTATCTCCGGTGCATTGAGGGAGACCTACGAACAAAATAAAATAAAAGAAGCGACCAGTACGCAGATCATAGATTTATTCGTCACCCATAAAGTGTTGGGATTTCCAATATTCATCCTTTTTATGTGGATCATGTTCGAAGCGACATTCCGTTTGGGTGCATACCCTATGGAATGGATTGAAGACCTGGTTGGCTGGATTGGAAATTTTGTACGGGGTACTATGAGCGAAGGCCCGCTAAAGGATTTGCTTGTCGATGGTATTATAGGTGGAGTCGGCGGTGTTATTGTCTTCCTTCCTAACATCTTGATATTGTACTTGTTCATTTCATTCATGGAAGACTCCGGATATATGGCACGTGCCGCTTTTATCATGGATAAGATCATGCATAAAATGGGGCTTCATGGTAAATCTTTCATACCTCTGGTTATGGGATTCGGTTGTAATGTTCCAGCTATTATGGCATCCCGTACAATCGAAAGCCGCAATAGCCGGATGATCACTATGCTGATCAATCCGTTAATGAGTTGCAGTGCACGTTTACCGGTTTATGTCCTGCTTGCCGGGGCATTCTTCCCGAATAATGCAAGTTTTATACTCTTGTCATTATATGTTTGCGGAATTTTACTGGCTGTTATTATGGCACGGCTATTCAAGCGTTTTCTATTTAATGAAGAAGATGTTCCTTTTGTAATGGAACTCCCTCCCTACCGTATGCCGACAGGAAAGTCGATCATGATCCATATGTGGGAGAAAGCCAAGCAGTATTTGCACAAAATGGGGGGCGTCATTTTAGTGGCTTCCATCATTATCTGGTTCTTAGGATATTTCCCCCGTCACAGCGAGACAGGAGATGCATTTGACCAGCAAATCGCAGAAGTAGAAAATGCAGAACTGGATTCCAAAGAAAAAACGGAAACAATTGCAGAGTTAGAACGGTTAAAGAATATGGAGCATCAAAAAAACTCATATATCGGAACAATAGGACAGACCATTCAGCCGGTTCTTAGTCCGTTAGGATTCGACTGGAAAATGAGCGTCAGCCTGTTAACTGGCATGGCAGCCAAAGAAGTTGTTGTCAGTACTTTGAGTGTGCTATACACTGGTGAAGAAGAAGACGCCCAAGCCTTATCCGAGCGCATAAAACAGGATCTGGATGAAGAAGGAAATCCGGTCTTTACGCCTCTTATCGCTTTGAGTCTGATGTTATTTGTCCTTATCTATTTCCCATGTATCGCAACGATCTCAGCCATCGTCAATGAGTCGGGATCGTGGAAATGGGGAATATTTGTGATTGTATATACATGTGTTCTGGCATGGATCGTCTCGTTTGTGGTTTATCAGACAGGGAGTTTGTTTATTAATTTGATTAGTTAGGATAATTTATATGTGGCAAGAAATATCTGTTATACTTATCGGCATAATCACTTTATTCTTAATTGGAAATAAAGTCTATAAATTGTTTTCAATCAAAAAACATCCTGATAATCAATGTATAAATTGTAATGGATGCTCACTAAAGAAGAATGCATTTCCCTCAAAAAACACAACTAATATTAACAAAAACACCTTTGTTAATCAATAATAATTAACCATTTATAAAGAAAAAGATTCATTATTCATCATACATTTGTAATCATATAGATACAACACAAATAGATTTCCATGCAGAATATAAATATTACAAAGTTTTTTATTTTGCTTTTGTCATCTGTTACTTTTATTTCATGTTCAAAAGAGAGTAGCATAGAAGAAGATCCGGATGAAATTATAACATTTGTAGAACCGGATTTTATTCAATCTATTGATATACTTTTCACAGGTAGTTCTACGATCGCTTTTTGGCCTGACTTGGATAAATCATTTGCAACCTACCACCTCATAAATACCGCAGCCAGTGGTACTAATATTGATGCTCTTTTAGAAAACAAAGAAACTCGTATATTTAAGTATAACCCATCTTTCTTCATATTTTACTATGGAGACAATGATATGTATGTATATGATGTTGATACTTATCTGAAAAAGTTCAAACGACTCATGAAAGAGTTTAAAATAAGAAGACCGAATTCCATTGTATTGCTTATATCAATCAAGCCAAGTCCTAAAAGATCTGAAAAATTCAGTCAATACAAAAAAATTAATAGTTACATGAGCAAATACCATTCAATAAATCCATTATGTCACTATATTGATATTTGGACCCCAATCCTCAGAAATCCCCAAAATGTTAACTCTACATATTTTAAGGAGGATTTACTTCATCTCTCCGATAATGGATATATACTTATAAATCAATCAATTATTAACGCTATAAAAAAATTGGAACATTCTGAGTCATCCAATTAGCATCATAAAGAAAGATTTCCAAAGAACAAAATTAGTACTCAATGCTTGCTTTGTTGGATTTATTGGGGTTTCTTTGTATTAGGAATTTATTTTATTTCCAACATTTTCACAGACAATACAAATATTTGAAATGATGAAGAATATACTGGTATTAGCTTATTGCGTTTCACCTACCCGTGGTTCTGAATATGCGGTAGCTTGGAACTATATCATACGAATGAGTAAATATCATAAATTAACAGTTTTATATGGTATATCCGGAGAACAAATGGGAGATATTGCCGAATTAGAAGAATTCAAACTTAAAACACCATTGAAAAATGTTCATTTTATACCGGTTCATCATAGCCATATGACTATTGCACTGAATTATCTCAATAGACATCATATACTGCCATTCACCTATTATCTGGCATTTCAAAACTGGCATAAGGATGCTTATAAAGTTGCAAAACAATTAGTCAGTAATGAAAAATTCGATTTAATACATTATTTAGGACCAATAGGCTACAGAGAACCCGGTTACTTATGGAAATTAGGCTTACCTTATATTTGGGGACCTATTGGTGGAATGAACAATTATCCTATTCAATTGTTAAAGGCTACCTATACTTTTAAAGGTAAATTTTTTTTCTTGCTTAGAACATTCTTAAACAAAGTTCAGTTAAAAACGTCCACACGAGTAAAAAAAGCATTGAAAAAAAGTAATGTATTACTGGCAGCTACAACAGAAAACCAGCAGAGTATATTCAAGGTTCATCATGCTTACAGTACATGGTTACCGGAAAACGGAATTACCGGAGAAATCAAAATAACATCAAATCTCAAATTTAAAGAAGATATCATCCATTTGGCATGGATCGGAAGAGTGGATGATTTCAAAGCAATCATATTATTAATAAAGGCATTGGAAAACATATCGTATAAAAATTTATTGATTCATGTGATAGGCGATGGATTCATAAGAAAAGAGATGGAACAATATGCCATAAGAAAAGGAGTCAACCATCTGATCAAATGGCATGGCAGAGTAAAACGTAGTGAAGTTTTTTCTATTTTATCACAAGTTCATCTACATGTAATCACCAGTTTAGGAGAGGCAAATACCACTGTAATCTGGGAGGCTATGAGTTTAGGTATTCCAACAATGACATTAGACCATTGCGGTATGCATGATGTCGTTTGTGATAAATGCGGGATTAAAATACCCATTATTTCTTATGCTCAAGTAATCAACGACATGACAGCAAAACTCAATGAATTAATGCAAAATCCGCTAATACTGAAAGAACTATCAGATGGAGTCTTGAAATGTGCACCTAATTTTCACTGGGATAAAAGAGAAATTTTCTGGAATGAAATTTATAGTCTTGCTATAGACAATTTTCAGAAAAGTATTTATTCTACAACACCCCGCTAACTAATAATATAGAATGAAGCTAAATATTAACAAGGTATTTTCTGAAAATAATCGTTCTTCACAAATAAAAAAGAACATAGCTGGGTCTATTGCCATTAAAGGTGTCAGCATTCTAACATCCTTATTACTAGTTCCATTAACTCTAAATTATGTAAATAAAGAATTATATGGTATTTGGCTTACACTATCCTCCATCGTTTTATGGTTGAATTTTTTTGATATAGGTTTTACGCTTGGTTTAAAGAACAAACTAGCAGTAGCCCTGGCTGTCAAAGACTATATAAATGGAAAATATCTTGTATCGACGACATATTATATGATGATCATCATATTTCTACCATTATGCTTACTGATATTATTTATTATACCATTTCTAAACTGGCCTTCTATATTGAACGTATCACCTGCTTATGGTAACGATATCATCAAGGTCTTGTACATTCTAATCACATCAGTCTTTTTTCAGATGTTTTTTAATGTTTTAGGAGCAGTTGTCTCAGCTTACCAAAAAGTAGCATTATCATCACTTTTCATTATGTTAGGGCAAGTGTTATCCCTATTGCTCGTCTATATATTAACTCTGGTAGCTCCACCATCCCTCCTCGGATTGGCTGTAGCGATTTCTATTTCACCAATAATAACTTTATGCATTTTCTCAGTCTATTTATATAAAAATCAATTTAAGGAGGTAGCCCCCTCTTACAAATTTGTAGACAAAAAAAAAATAAAAGAATTATTCAGCATGGGGGTAAAATTCTTTATTATTCAAATTCAGGTTATTGTTCTATACCAATCGACAAATGTCATTATTTCCAATATTGCAGGTCCGGAAGCAGTTACCGAATATAATATAGCTTACAAGTATTTAAATGTAGCAACTATGCTTTTCAATATCGTTTTAACTCCATTATGGCCTGCATTCACAGACGCCTATACCTTAAAAGATTATCAATGGATGCGCAATATTTATAAAAAGATGTGTTATGTATATATCAGTGTTGTTTTCGGAATATTGATGTTAGTGATCATATCTCCGTATGTATATTCTTTATGGGTCGGTGATAATGTAGAAGTTCCTGTTAGCATGACTATTGTTATCGCCGTATTTATCATCATAAATTCGTGGGATTCACTCCAGGTAACTATGATCAACGGGATTGGTGCTGTAAAACTACAAACATTTATTGTTTTAATCGGTTTATTATTTCATATTCCATTAGCCTTTTTCTTTGGTAATAAAATAGGAGCCCAAGGAGTCATTCTCTCAATGATATGCATAAACATTATTTATGCTATGATATTCACAATACAAATAAATAAAATTATAAACAAGAAAGCATTTGGTTTATGGCTTAAATAAATAATAATATGAACACAAAAATAAGGAAATATTTAAAGAAAAAATTTGCACCTATTCTAAGAGTCAAAGATGCAATCAACACAATGCGTTTTCATTATTTAAAAGGACAGAATAAAAAGATATTCGGATATAGAGCCGAAGAATCTCCCATTTCTATGCCTGCTCATATTTCAAATCCCCAAAATGTATTCATGCATGATCAAACACGCATTCAAGGCTTTTCCAAGATCATAACATATACCGGAAAATTTATTATGAAGAAATATTCAGGTGCCGCCCCAGGATTAACCGTTATTACCGGCAATCATATTCCGACAGTAGGTATTCCCCACTTTATGCTACCCAATTTGAGAATCAATGAATCTGAAAAAGATGTAATTGTGGAAGAAGATGTTTGGCTAGGAGCAAATGTAACCTTGTTGTCAGGCGTCACTATAGGAAGAGGGGCCGTTGTTGGAGCTTGCAGCGTTATCTCTAAAAATGTACCACCATATGCAGTTGTTGTCGGAAATCCTTTTAGAATTATAGCTTCAAAATTCACTATTGAAGAAATTATAGATCACGAAAAGATTTTATATCCAGAAAACGAAAGATTCTCAAATAAATATTTAGAAGATCTTTTCAATACTCATTTTCAAAACAAGAAAACGATCGGTAAAAGGCTGTCAAGTTCTAAATAACCGTTACAAATTACAATACAAATATAAGTTATATTAGGTTGTTATGACTTTGTAACAACCTAATTTCAACCTATACACCTACATAACAACACATTACCTCCAGTGTTAGCATAAAACAAAAACTATAAAGTTCCTTGGTTTTGAATACTAATAAATAATCTATCGTCTTTTTCCAGTTATTAGGGTACTCTCCTATTCCGGATTCATTTTTTACAATAAAGTTTTTTAACCCCTATTTTTCTAATATGCTTTCAAATAAACACTCATACATATTTGTTATTTTTTCCCAAGAAAATTCATTTTCTATCATTCGATAATTATTTTGCTTGAAACTCTGTCCATTTTCAAAATCATTGAGAGTATTTATTATATTGGCTACATCTTTACTATTAGAAAAAAACAAAGCATTCTCTTTCAATATAGCTTTATTGAAATCATTATCATGGGCAACTATTAAAGCCTTACTGGCCATAGCTTCCAACAAGGATGGATTTGTTCCTCCAACAGAATGACCATGAAAATAAGCTTTAGCATAATATCTCAAACTGTCAAGCATCTCTTTATTATATAGTCCACCTACAAATTTTATATTTTTATTTATATATCGTTTTTTCAAAAATTTCCCGTATCGCGTTTTATTATTACCTATCACAAGAAATGGTAATTCAGATCCAGATAATAAATAACCATCCAATATTGATTCTATATTATTTTCTGGTTCGAGACGAGCTATCAACATATAATAAGTATCAGGAACTAGTCCATATGATTTAAGATATTGTACATCAAAAGAAACAACAGGAGTTGCACCATATGCTATATAAGACGATTCAACACCAAATCGATCTTTATAATATTTCTGAATTCCGATATTATCAGAAACCAGAGAATGAGACCTTTTTATGGCGATCTTCTCCAAATTTTTAATCAACCAACGAGTAAAGCAATTCCATTTACTACGCTTCCATTCCAGACCATCCATATTAGTGATCAATGCCGGATGTTTACGTCCTTTCATTAAAAAATAAGATGGAGCATTACTATGATATCCACATTCCAACAGCACATCATAATCGTTTTTTAAAGCATCTTTCAAACACAAATAGTCATAGATAAAATTAGCTGAAGCTCCTATAAACTTTTCCGGACTATAAATCTTACGAATATTTACCCCTTTATAATATTCTTGTTTATAATCATGAAAATGCGGATTATAAACAGTCACCTGGTGTCCCTTATCTACTAACAAAACAGACAAAAATTCTGCAAATTGTTCAAAACCTCCATAATTATTAGGTATGCCCCTTGTGCCTAAAATTGCAATTTTCATCTTAAATATTTTTTATTTGTGCTTCTATTTTATTGATCATATCAACATTATCAAATAATAAAGATTTATCTTTAGCATTATTTGATAATCTTTCATATTCACCTGACTCAAGTATATAAATGATTTTTTCTATAACAAGATCCAGTTCTCTCGAATCTACTAAAAAACCATTATAATCATTTTTGACCAGTTCAACCGGGCCACCTACCGGAGGAGAAATTACCGGCAGCCCATATGCCATTGCTTCTAACAGTGTAAGCCCAAACGTTTCAACCCAAAGAGACGGTATAGACAAATTTAAAACCAAGTCAGTACTATATAAAAACTCAAAAACTGATTTCTGAGCAGGATATACCTGTATATTTGTTGGCAAATCTGAAAAAAAAGTCATAATATCATTCCTTGACCCATTTACTATCAATGTAAAACGATATTGAGGCAATCTTCTTGCAAGTTCAACAAAAACATCTACCCCCTTATATTTTTTTAACGAACAAATCATCAATATATTATAAGGTTGCTTCACATGTTTTCTCAACTTAACATTTGATAAAAAATCATCTGAAAGAGCATTATATATTACAACTGATTTCATATTCTTTTTAGTATATTGCTCTTGAAGATATTTGGAGACAAATAATGTCTTGACAGAGCAACTACGCCACACAAATTCATAAAAACGATGCAATATATTAGGATTTACATATTTCTCATGCACGTGATATATAACTGGAATTTTCAACAAGCAGGCCGAAAATACAGCTCCCACTGGGCAAATAGTATTTACATAAAATAAAATATCCTTTTCCTTTATGTATCTTAATGACGAAAAAAATATATATGCTTGAGCATATATTAAAAATAAAAGGGTCAATAATTTATTCGTTGTCCATTTGTATTTAAACTGATGATAATGAACACCTTTCAATTCCGTCAGAAAACCATCTGTACGAGATGTATATAGCTCTACGGAATACCCTTTAGCTACTAAGCCACGAATAACTAAAGATAAGACTTTAGGGCTTCCGCTATAGTCATTATATAAATGAAAACAGACTATTTTTTTCATCTTCTATTCAATATTTACGAAGGATCTTTGCCGGAATTCCACCTATTACACAATGGTCTGGAAACTCTCCTTTAACTACAGCTCCTGCAGCTATCACACAAGAATTTCCTATCTTAGCACCATCTAAAATCGTAACTTTAGCTCCTATCCAACAATTACTTCCAATAACTATTCCTTTCCGAGATACTCCCTGATATTTAATCAAGCAATCTTTATCTTCAAAATTATGGTTCTCTGGATGACAAGAAAAATAAGCACCTACAATACAGTTATCACCAATCTCTAAACCTCCGGCTCCACCTAGATTAGCAAATTCACCAATGCCGACCCCATCTCCTATATGTATAAAACCTGTAATATCTTGAAAATTCTTAGATACATGAATAGTCGAATAAGCAGATATTTTGACATTATTACCAATACAAAGAGAGTTCGGTCTTAATGCAGAAACAATCGTTCCCTTTTCAACCAATAGCATCTTTCCTAACTTCATATTTCTAAAATAGAGAAGCGATACTCCACCCTCTAAAAAAAGGCTCATATTAACTCGCCCCTTCACTAAAGAATAAAATATTCCTCTGATCTTACAGGATATCAAATGCACTATAAACAGTATCAAAGTGTAATTTGTAATATTCTCTGATAATGCAAATTGAGGATTCCTTAATCTCATTAACTTTTCAAACCAAAAAGATATTTGCATGCTTATTCAGCCTCCATAATTTAATTTTCACCAAGAACAAATAATAAGAAATATATTTCTCAGATGCCATAAAAAATCGCTCAAACCAATTCCTTTTCGTATAAGTATTAGCAATTTTACAAGTTTCTCTTATTGCCTTTTTACTTAAACTTATCCCTCCCATTTGCATTTGAGCAACGACTTTAGCCAAAAAAAGAGTTCGCAAAGAATTTTTCTTCCGTGCTAAAAATTCATAATCAGCACATATTTTATATTCAAGGCTAAAGAAACCTATTTCCTCAAACAAAACTTTCTTGTGTAAAGAAGCCACATGAGCCACATTCATTGATTTAGAAAAGTCTGGCCAATTCCATGCTGAACCTAATTTTCGAAAAACTCTGCCGGATGAATCCACATAATTCACCCAAGCAGAAATATAATCAACCGTATCATCGTTTATAGTATCCAACAGATTCTTATAATTCTGTATTGTCTCAGAACATAAGATATCATCAGCACCTAAAAATAAAACCCACTTACCACTAGCAGCTTTTACCCCTTTATTCCAAGCATCATAAATACCTCTATCCTTTTCATGTATATAAATATCTATGATATCCAGATTTCCTTGTACAATCGCATGTGTATTATCCACCGATTCACCATCGACCAAAATAAGTTCCACATCTTCTGCCTTTTGTTGGCGTATGCTATCCAAACATTGTTGTAACGTTTCAGCAGCATTATAAGTTGCAATTACAATACTAAATATTTTCATTGTTCACTTTTTTATATTCATTTCTAAGCATAGAATACGTATAACCTGTTAATACAATCAGATAACATGATTCTCCAGAAAAAAAGCCATTGACTACCAACATCGAAAAATTTAGCGAAAGCAATGATGAAAAGAATAGAAAAAAAACAAATTTCAATTCCTTATTTGCCTTCAGATAAATATACCCATTATAAAGAATTATGCAATTAAATAATAAAATTAAAAAAAGCCCAATTACTCCTGTTTTTATTAATAGATATGCAAAACCATTATGAAAAATAGGAATATCATAAAGGGTTATAGAAGGCATGATCAATCCATATTCCAAATATACAGTCTTTCCAAATCCAAATCCTACAATTTTATGAAATAAGTCAGCACTGGTAAATGCTTTTATTGCTTCAACCAATTCATAAGCCCGCCAATTATATAATACAGAATCATAGTCATCAAATGATTGGACAAACATCTCAGAAATAGAGTTACGCATCTTTTCCGCTAGAAAATTATTTCCATTGAGCAATACTATTATCACGCTTATTAACCCTACTAGTATAACTACAAATAAATATTTCCCAAGTCTTTTATACTTTTTTATAAAGTTATAATAGAGTAATGGTACAAGAAATAATAATAATGTAAAATAATATACCCGAGATGCAAAAAAATAAATCGTAACCGAATTAATTACAATAAACAGAAACCAATAAAAATTACTTATTTTAAAATCTGTCAAATACTGTCGTCCTAAAATCACAAAAACTAATGCTAAAACAGGAGATGGTGTACCCGTTCCAATCGTATATCGGGTATCTTCAGTATCTGCCACAAATAAAGTATTAAACTCTAATGTTACTTGAAAAAAATATATTAAAGAATAAATTGTACCGAATAATACAGTAACAAGTAAAAACTTTCTTAACGATATATACTTATATGCAAAATATCCAACAATAAAAGCTGTTATGGGACACAAAAAATATGCATAATCACGTATGATATAATTCATATGATATCCCGTGGAAATTCTAGCACCTAACACCAATAACAAGATCAAAGGTATAAGAATTTTGAACTTAGTTATCTCTCGCAAATTTTTGAATATAAAATAACCTGCAACTAATATCAGTAGAACAAATCGAGCTATTTGAAAACCATATCCTACTGCAGTCAGTAAAAAAAGAGAGATAATTAATACCCAATAATCAATTCTATCACCTTTTGTTTGAATCTTAGAATTTTCCATCCGCTGATTATCTTCTAATAGATATTTATAAATCTTTCATTAAACTTTTACCTGTTAGTACGATGATAGGGATAGCCAACGACAATATTAATGCTAATGAAAACACAAAAAGTTTATTGGGTTTTACTGGTTCAGTCAGACTATAAGCCTCATCTATAATTTTGGCTTTATCCATAGTTGTAGCCAACTTCAATGCCGATTCTTCTTTCTGTTGTAACAAATATAAATACAATTCTGATTTTATCATTTGCTGACGCTTTATATCCAAAAATTCTCTTTCCTGGGTTGGCATCTTCTTAATACGGTCTACAAACTCTTGTTCTTGCTTTAACAAATTCTCCCGTGCAAAATTAAAATTAGCTTTAATACTTTTGAATGTTTCCAATACATTATTACGCATAATCTCAATTTGCTCATTCAGCAATTGAACATTCGGATTATCTTCCGTTGTAGTATTCAAAAGCCTTATCCGTGCCAACAAAAAATCATTGTATTGTTGCAACCCTTCCGATGCAGTTTTTTCTGTCACACCTAAATTAAAAGGAGCTAAAGCATATCTATTAGCAGGATCTTTCAAAAAATCTTCAATCAAACTGACTGTGGCAAACTGTATTTCTGAATCTATTAACTTCTCCTTAAAATCACCGTTCTTAGATAATATGATCTCAGCCTCAGTATCCAAATCTGTTAAATTATTTTCTTTCTTAAACTCCTCAAGCCGCCTTTCAATCTGATCAAGTTCTTTCTCATTTATAGCAATACGTTGATCATAGAACATGGTAGCACGTTCGGCAGATACATTTTTATCTTTCAAGCCTTCTTCATTATAGTTCTTAATAATCGTATTCAGAAGTGCCTTTCCTCTATTAATATTAGTTTCTTCAATAGTAAGATTAATGCCATTTGCTTTTTTTTCCTTGATAGAAACTAATAAATCTTTTATTAAACCTTCAGTTGCAACACCATATCCGCTAAATACGATTTTCATCGATTCCACCGGTTTTTTCTCAAAGTACGGAGTTTTTTCAATCATAAAGTCCCCATATTCATCCGTTGAAAGTTTAATCGGAAAAGTTTTAGAAGAAACTTTTCCAATAGTACTCCAACCTTTTTTTGCTTTAATTTTTACTGTCCCGTCACCTTCTACATTTAATTTAAAGATAATACTGCTTGTTAAGTTTTCTGCCAAACTATCCTGGGCAACTATAACAAACGGAGAATTCTGAAAGTAATCAGTCTTTGAAAATAAACTACCGGAGGTATAACGAACGTTAAGGCCCAATTCAATTACAGATTTACGAATCAATGTATATGAATTTATCAATAATAGTTCATCATCGACAGAACCACCTCCAACATTTAATGAACTTCCGAAAGAAAAACCTTGCAACATGGATGACATTGCCGCACTTGCCCCTCCAGCCTTCTCACTTTCACTTTTTATTAAGACATTTGCATCCACTTGATAAACAGGTTGTGTTATACTTATATATAATACTGACAAAGAAACACATACCGCCACAGATATCAGAAACCATTTCCAATAGCGAAAAGCCTCTTTTAAGCCTTTAAACAAATTCAAAGGAGCCTCTTTTACTTCTATATTTTCCATAAAACTATGTTATTTATCTTCTGCTTATTGCTAAAACGATACTAGTTACGGTAGAACAAACACTGACTATTGCTGTAACAATAGAAAGAGAGAATTGATCAGTCTGGCTATAACGAGAGTTTTTCTTTCTCTTGTCATTAGGCTCTACATACACTACATCATTCTGTTGTAAGTAGAAATCAGGATCAACCAAGAAATCACTGGTAGTCACATCATAAACTATAATCTGCTTTACACCATTAATATCCCGGATAACTTTTACGTTTTTACGGTCACCGAATATAGTCATATCACCTGCATATCCTAAAGCATCTAAAATCGAGACACGATCTGTTCCAATAGAGTAACTACCTGGCCTATTTACTTCACCTAGTACAGTAACTTTATAATTGATGATATTCAAATTTACAATAGGATCTTTTACATATTGACGGATTTTATTCTGAATTAAATTTATTACATCTTGTTTCCGCATATCGGCTATCTTTAGTTCACCAAGTACCGGAAAATTGATCATTCCAGAAGCATTTACCGTATAAGTTTGCATTGCTTGAGAGGAACTAATATCCTTAGAACCAGAGGAAGAAGTTCCCACTGTTGAATTAGAAATTACCCCTCCTTCCTTTACAAAGGACACCAACGGTAAATTAAATGGAGCAACAGCTAATGGATCTGTTGAAGATACTGAAATAGTTAACACATCACCTACTTTGATCATCGGGTCAACATAATTCTTCATTAGAGCTATCTGCTCCTCTGTTATATCATTCCCCTTCTGAAAATAAGTAATATCTTTAGGGACAGCACAAGATCCCATTAAGATAATAAACAACACTGCCGAAGCTAATTTCAATCTCATAATTTTGTTTTTCTTCAAATAAGTTGCAAATATACGACTTTTAGTTCAACCCCAAACCACATAAATGTGTTCTTCTAGTCCAAGTTACATTTATAACGATGCATTTATTAATATATTGCTGCATGATAAAGTAAAAATATAAGAGATTTTATCCCTCTATCTTGAATTATCATGTACTTTTGTCTCAAAACAAAAATGTTATGCTAGAAGTAGGAAAATACAACACACTTAAAATAGTAAAAGACCTGGATTTCGGGGTTTACCTGGATGGGGGCAATGGGAAAGAGATACTTCTTCCGGCCCGATATGTTCCTAAAAACGTGAAACCGGGAGATGAGGTGGAAGTTTTTATTTATCATGATAATGAAGGCAGGCTCATAGCTACTACAGCTCATCCGTTGGCTATTGTCGGTGAGTTTAAGTTTATGGAAGTCAAATCGGTAAATAACACGGGAGCATTTCTGGAATGGGGATTAATGAAAGATCTGCTGGTTCCTTTCAAGGAACAAAAAATGCCGATGCGCGAAGGTAAGTGGTATCTGGTGTATGTTCATCTCGATCATATCACAGGACGGATCGTTGCTTCTGCTCGTATCGACAAGTACCTGGACAATGTCATACCCGAATATACACCCAATCAGGAAGTCGATCTGTTAGTGGCCGATGAAACAGAAATCGGTTACAAAGTCATTATAAACAACCTACACTGGGGATTGCTATATTATAATGAAGTCTTCCGCCGTCTGGAAAAAGGTGAAGAGATCAAAGGCTATATCAAAGAAGTCAGGGAAGATGAAAAGATCGATGTAAGCCTCACACCGCAGGGATATCAGAAAATAGAAGGGTTGGCAGGAACCATTCTCGAATCCTTAAAAAGTCAGGGAGGGTTTATCGCTGTCCATGACAAAAGTGATCCGGAAGTCATTCAGTCACTTTTTCAATGTAGTAAAAAGAGTTTTAAACAGGCCGTCGGTGCTCTATACAAACAACATCTTATCACATTGGAAGATGGTGGTATAAGCCTGGTAAAAAATCAGGAGCAGTTACCTGAATAGTACAACATTCTATAAAAAGATATCTCCGCCTAAAGATATTTAGTTTTTTTATATGTAGTTTCTTATGCAAAAAGACACTACCTCTTATATCATCAGTCATAATATTTTAAACGTTTGACCTTGGTGAAACTCATATTCGACCAAGGTCAAATACAAGTTCGACCCAGGTCGACTTTATGTTTCACCCAGGTCGAACAGTCAGATTGTACAGGCCTTATCATTAATTACATATAATCTGATAAGTTAAAATATGCAGTGTTTCCTCTAAAAGGTAAGAAAGTCATATCATATAAAAAGGTGATGCCGTCCTAAACAGACAACATCACCTTGTATACTTTGATTATTAATCGCTTCGTTTATGCAAACCGCTTATGAAGGAATATTTAGTCTAACTTTAATACGGCCAGGAAAGCTTTCTGAGGAACTTCCACTGTTCCGATCTGTTTCATTCGTTTCTTACCTTCCTTCTGTTTTTCCAGCAATTTACGCTTACGTGAAATATCACCACCATAACATTTAGCCGTTACATCCTTACGCACAGCCTTGATTGTTTCACGGGCAATGATCTTCGCACCGATAGCTGCCTGAATAGCAATATCAAACTGCTGACGCGGTATCAGTTCTTTCAGTTTCTCGCACATACGACGGCCGAATGTCACACTGTTATCCACATGTGTCAAAGTCGACAAAGCATCCACAGGCTCACCGTTCAACAGGATATCCAGCTTCACCAGTTTACTCGGACGGAAATCATGGATATGATAATCGAAAGAAGCATATCCTTTAGAGATACTTTTCAATTTATCATAAAAGTCGATCACAATCTCACCTAAAGGCATATCGTAATGGATCTCTACACGATCACCTGAAATATATTCCTGTTTCAGCAAAATACCACGCTTACCCAGACAAAGTGTCATGATCGGACCAATAAAAGTCGTATTGGTTATGACAGATGCACGGATATACGGTTCGTCAATATGATCGATCAAGGTTGGTTCCGGCAAACCGCTCGGATTGTGCACTTCCATGCAATTTCCCTTTTTATCATATACTTTATACGATACGTTAGGCACCGTCGTGATCACATCCATATTGAATTCACGATCCAAACGTTCCTGCACGATCTCCATATGCAACAATCCAAGGAAACCACAACGGAAACCAAATCCCAAAGCGGCCGAACTTTCCGGCTGGAATGTCAGGGAAGCATCGTTCAATTGCAACTTCTCCAACGAAGCACGCAAATTCTCAAAATCTTCACTGTCTATTGGATAAACACCGGCAAATACCATCGGTTTCACCTCTTCAAAACCAGCGATAGCTTCTTTTGCCGGACGGGCCACATGAGTGATCGTATCCCCTACCCGAACTTCACGGGAAGTCTTGATCCCGGAAATGATATAACCGACATCGCCGGTCCGGATCTCACTACGTGGAGACATATCCAGTTTTAATATACCGACTTCATCCGCATCATATTCTTTTCCTGTCGCAATGAACTTCACATGGTCTCCTTTGCGGATCACACCGTTCACTACTTTAAAATAGGCAATGATACCACGGAACGAATTAAATACAGAGTCAAAGATAAGGCACTGAAGCGGTGCGTCAGGATCTCCCTTCGGAGCAGGGACCTTTTCAATGATTGCATCAAGTATTTCAAAAACTCCTTCACCCGTCTTACCGCTTGCCCGGATAATATCTTCACGAGGGCAGCCCAGCAGTTCGACGATCTGATCTTCCACTTCATCCGGCATGGCGCTGGGAAGGTCGATCTTATTCATTACCGGTATAATCTCCAGGTCGTTCTCGATCGCCATATACAGATTGGATATAGTCTGTGCCTGGATTCCCTGAGCGGCATCGATAATGAGGAGAGCACCTTCACATGCTGCAATAGAGCGGGAAACTTCATATGAAAAGTCTACGTGTCCCGGAGTATCGATCAAATTCAGGATATATTCTTCACCTTTATAATTATATTTCATCTGGATGGCATGACTCTTGATCGTAATGCCTCGTTCACGTTCCAGATCCATATCATCGAGGACCTGCGCTTGTAAGTCTTTGCCTTCGACTGTCTTGGTATATTCAAGCAAACGGTCAGCCAAAGTACTCTTACCATGGTCAATATGAGCAATAATACAGAAATTGCGGATATTCTTCATTTATTATATATATATAATTAATTTTCAACGGTTTAAACACAAATATTATTTTCACTGTAAAACATTCGTAAAAATATTAGCGATAAACTCGTTTTGGCTATTCTTTTTTACTGTGCAAATATAGCGTTTTTTAGTGACTAATTTGTGCAATAATTTATCGCGTACATTAATATATAGCCTACCTTCTTCTCGGCCTACTCATTTCTATCACATTAAATATTTGTCTTACATCTTTCAGTGATATAACCCTGTCTTCATAAAATGGATTTAAAGAATGTATTTTGATAGTATGATTCTGCACATCATGCTCTAAAATTCTTTTTACAAGGATTCCTTCTTTATGTACAATTAAAAAGTCCCACTTACGAATGTGGAGTTTGCAATCAACCCAAAATTCAGATTTTATTTCCCGGCAAAGAAGCCTATCTCCCTCTAGTAAAGCCTCCGTTGTCCCATCATCCATGCTATCGCCTTTTACCTCAAAAGCCATGTAATTACCATGAGCTTCGTGGTCAACTATAAATGGTATACGAGGGAGAGTTTCTATATACTCTGCATCTGCATATCCACACATATACCCAGCATATGCGTATTGATTAACCAATGGAACATATATTATATGATCAGGAGACATTGGTTCCGCGTTCGAAGGGATAGTATTTATTGATACCACATTAGACACCGGAGCATATATATCTCCTTTCCCCGTTATTAACCAATCTCTATTATATTTTGGGAAGCGTGCAATTATTTTATCAACAGTAGATCCTGATGGTGTTCGATGCTCATTTATAAGTCTGCCAATAGTAGCATTATTTCTTAATCCTATCTCATTGCTGAAAGAATTCTTATTATATCCCTCATTTTCAATTATATACTTAACTCTTTCCCATGCCTCCATATAATATTGTATGTATACTGTATGTTAATAAATATAAATATAACAAATTTTACACGCTGAATATTTTACAGTATGCAAATAGTATGTATATTTGCATTGTAATCACGTAACAAAGTTACAAAACTTTAATCGGTGATGCAATAGCACAAACGTGCCAATTTAATCTAAACTGGTGATAGTAACCAGTCAACGCTTGAAATCGCAGCTTTCCGTATCCAACGACGACATAGTGGTGCATACCTATAAATAATAGACGCAATACATACTCGTGAAAAGCAGATTCGTGACATGTCCGATGATTGCAGCGGGGCTAAATAACCAAATACTATCGGTATTTGGCTGTATAGACTACGGTTTGTATGCAACCGAATACTTTATATAGACTGTGTGGTGGAAATGGTAGACACATTACTTAATGGTAAGAGCTTTTCGCTATTCCTGGTTCGAGTCCGGGCGCAGTCACAATAAATAATAACAATAAAATCAATATGGAAAAAGTAATTAAAGTAAATGAAGGTTTTACCATAACAGGTATGTTTGATGAAATGAAGAAAGGAGATTTTTTCATGGTAGAGTTTGATCAAAAAAGACATACGGGCATAAAAATGGAAGCTTACAGAAGAAATGACAAAGCAAGATACATGAAAAAAGTAAAGTATAAAAAAGATCTTGTTTTCAGAGTTTCTAAAACTGAAAGACCGGGATTTACGTCCATTATTAAAGTAAAGTAATATGGAACGTATATTTCCTGAACTCACCGCTGAATGTGAGAGAACTGCAATCATGTATTGTTCCGGATTGGAAAAGAAAGAAATCGCTGATATTAAATGTCGTGCAACAAGTACTATCGTAAACCAATTAAGAACAGCATACGAAAAATTAGGTATAAGAAACGGGAGACAACTTGCAATTATATTAGCGGAGCGTCTTTCAGGGCTTCATATTACATTTGACTTTTCTTCTACTACTCGAACCGTTATTGCAGGATGTTTACTCATATTATTAGTTGTAAATCACAATATAGACATGAGAAGACAGAATCTAAGAAGGTCTAGGCATAATAATATTGAATTAATATGCCGAGTAAAAGCTAGAGCAAGGGGTAGAAACATTTTACTCTCAGCTTAAAACAATTAATAAAAATGCTTATGGAAATTGAAATTTGGGAATTGAACAACATAATTAAAGCTGCAGCAAAAGCTGCTGTCGAAGAATTTCGCATCACTCAAAATCCGACTAGTGATGAAATATCAGAAGCACAAGCTTTCAAAATCTATGGAACAGGCTGGTTAAAGCATCAGACGACCATAGGTGCAGCTAAATGGAAAAGAAAAGGAGCTTATAAGAATAGCCCTAAAATCTATTCTCGCAGCCAATTAAATGAATTAAAATATGGCATTAATCCACTACTTCAAGCAATACATACATCAAATAAATAGAATATTACTGTAATAAACAATATCAAAACAGCTTGTCAAATTAATGCATAAGTATAGAGATATAACCCTCTGTCAGGTTATCCGGAAGACTTGTTTTTGTTATGATATAATTTATCACGCTGTGAAGCGTTACATCGGTTAAGTTTATTTTCCGGGTGAAATTCCCGGATCTGGGGGATTAGCTCAGTGGTAGAGCGCGTTTTATCGATCATGTAACGAAGTCGGCAGTTCGAACCTGCCATCCTCCTCTTGTGTAATACGAATTATATAAGACTAGGTTTAATAGTTTTGGACTGCACCATCCGTGAGGCTCGTGCAGTTTTTTTATCAGCAAACAATAAAATCAAATATATATGAAAAAGGTATTTCTTGCGATCCTGCTATTCGCAGGTTTTATCCTCGTGATATCCGAAAGTGACACCTTTGTGCCCAACGTTTTAGGATTAATAATGTGCTGCATATCGGCATATAACCTTAAAGTCTTTAAGGCATGAGGGATATTTATATAAAGGACCCCGAAGGAGATTATGATTACGACGGGGAGGAAGATACAGAAGATCTCGAAGAAGCTTTTCAACGAGACTGGGAAATAAATACGTTAAATTGGTAATAATAAATGAATTATGAAAAATGTAATAGCAAAATTAAAAAAAGAAACAGGGGAGACACTTGAAATAAAGAACAGAAAACTGTATTATGGAGGTTCTCTCGACCTCGAAGGTACTCAAATCACAAGTCTTCAGGATAACCTGACAGTCGGAGGTTCTCTCGACCTCAGAGGTACTCAAATCACAAGTCTTCCGGATAACCTGACAGTCGGAGGTTCTCTCGAC
>OGEN01000210.1_pt1 | contig 84869 bp, 70 predicted proteins | sample 1570671 | NCBI WGS metagenome assembly OGEN01 (sample SAMEA2582128, study PRJEB24529) | metagenome | biome: Human gut stool | place: China | collected 2011 | reverse complement strand
CTGCTTTTTGAGCGCTAATATACTAAAAATATTAGGTGTGTTTGCGGAGAATCAGTAAAACGTATAACAAAAAAAGGAGTTGACATATTTATCTCTTCCTGTTTCGTTATACGTTTGCTATTCAGGTATATAAAGCTATGATAAGCTATTTGTCCGTTGACATTTTGCTTTTATTCTATCGGGGCGAACGGCAGTTCTGTATCTTTCCTGTATCCGGAACCGCTGAATGTGGCGATTAGTTCACCTGCTTCGTTTGTAATATTAACTTCACAATTTGCCAGTCTTTTGTGACTGAATACTTCGCGAGCCTCGGCATAAAGGAAGCCTTTGCTTTCGGCTTTGAAGAAATTGATATTGGAAGTTATGGACAGAGTGAGCCGCGCATGACTGTTGGTTGCCGCTGCGAAAGCCAGGTCGGCCAGTGTAAAGATGGCTCCTCCCTGACAAACACCACCACCATTCAGATGCATTGGCTTTATTTCCATACGCGCTTTGGCATAGCCGTTGCCCGTTTCCAGTAATTCTACTCCGGCAAATAATGCAAATTTGTCGCCCTGAAGAAATTCGTTGATAGTCATTATGATAATATGCTAATTTGAAAATATGCCAATGTGCCAATGAAGATACTCCAATTGGCATATTGGCACATTGACCGGTTGATCATTTGCTAAGTTTCCACTCTGCCCCATCCTTGGTATCCTTGATGTCGAATCCCATGGCGGTCAGTTCGTTACGGATCTTGTCGGAAGTAGCCCAGTCCTTGTTTGCTTTCGCCTGCTGGCGGATAGTCAGCAACAAGTCTACAGCCTTGCCGAATGTCTCGTAGTTGTTGCCTCCGGCCGAAGCTTCGTCTCTCATACCTAGGATATCGAATATGAATGTATGGAATACGTCCTGCAGTTCTTTCAGGTCTTCAGCAGAGATGGTTGCGTTACCGTCCTTTACAGAGTTGATGGCACGGGCGGCATCGAACAGATGAGAGATAACGATCGGTGAATTCAGGTCGTCATTCAGTGCGTCGTAACATTTCCTGCGAAGGTCTTTCACATCGACAGTCGAAGCGTCCGAAGCAGTCAGTTTCTGCAGATGGTTATAAGCATCCATCAGACGGCTTAATCCCTTTTCAGCTGCTTGCAGTGCTTCGTTGCTGAAATCTACCGTACTGCGGTAATGGGCCTGAAGGATAAAGAAACGGATCGTCATCGCCGAGTAGGCCTGGCTCAACATTTTATGGTCGCCGGTAAAGAATTCGTCCAGTGTAATGAAATTACCCAATGATTTACCCATCTTCTGCCCGTTGACGGTGATCATGTTATTATGCATCCAGTAGTGAACCATATCCTCGCCCTGTGAGGCAACCGCCTGTGCAATCTCACATTCGTGGTGCGGAAAGATCAGGTCCATGCCACCCCCGTGGATATCGAAATGCTGTCCCAGGTATTTCTTACCCATAGCCGTACATTCGCAGTGCCATCCGGGGAAACCGTCGCTCCATGGAGAAGGCCAGCGCATAATATGCTCCGGCTGTGCACATTTCCAGAGTGCGAAGTCGATCGGGTTATGTTTCTCGTCCTGTCCGTCCAGTGCACGGGTCGTATTCAGCATATCCTCGATATTGCGACCGGAAAGGACCCCGTAGTTATGATCTTTGTTGTATTTCTCCACATCGAAATAAACGGAACCTTCGCTTTCGTAGGCATATCCGTTGTCGAGGATCTTTTTTACCAGTTCGATCTGTTCGATGATATGTCCCGAAGCATGCGGTTCGATACTGGGAGGAAGCACGTTGAGAGCGTCCATCGCCTTATGGTAGCGGTTCAGATAGAACTGCACCACTTCCATCGGCTCCAATTGTTCCAGGCGGGCTTTCTTGGCGATCTTGTCTTCGCCTTCGTCCGCATCATGTTCCAGGTGGCCGACATCGGTTATATTGCGTACGTAACGCACCTTGTATCCTATATGTGTAAGATAGCGGAACAAAAGGTCGAATGTGATAGCCGGGCGGGCATGTCCCAGGTGCGCATCTCCGTAAACCGTCGGACCACAGACATACATGCCTACGTGGGGTTCATGCAACGGAATAAATTGTTCCTTCTTTCTTGTGAGCGTGTTGTAAATACTTAATGGATGTTCCATATCTGTTTTATACTTTAAAGGTTGCTTTGCTTTCTCCCGTATTTTCATAACCGGAAGGAAGACAGACCGCAAAGATAGTGTCTTTGTCTATTTTGAGCAATCTTCGCAGCAACCTTTTAATACGTAGTTGATACTTTCCAGCGTAAAATTACGCGGCAGTTCCACCATCGGGACCGGAATATTGCGCAGACAAAACGTCCGGTGGCATTTTAAACAATAAAAATGCGCATGAAGTTCTTCCACGGAACAATTACATTCGTTTCCGCAAACCGAATACTTCAATGAGCCTGAACCGTCGTCGATACAATGAACCAGGTGATGCTCCAGAAAAAGGTTGATCGTCCTGGATACTGTCGATTTATCCACTGTCTCCAGATAGTTTTCCAGGTCGAGCGAACTGAAGGCACGCTCGAATTGCATCATGGCTTTCAGGATAAGCAAACGGATAGCGGTCGGCTTTATCTTTCTTCTGTTCAGTATGTCTAAATAAACTTCCATATCAGTCGGGGTTGTTTGTCCTTAAAATTCTTACTGCGTTGAGGATCGCCAATAAGGCGACTCCCACATCTGCAAATACAGCTTCCCACATGGTTGCGACACCACCGGCTCCCAGGATCAGGACGACCAGCTTGACTCCGAATGCCAATGCAATGTTCTGCCATACGATATTGCGTGTAAACTTTCCGATGCGGATCGCCGTAGCCACTTTACTGGGCTGGTCGGTCTGGATCACCACGTCTGCCGTTTCAATCGCAGCATCGCTGCCCAATCCGCCCATCGCGATACCGATATCGCTCAGGGCAAGTACCGGAGCATCGTTGATTCCGTCACCGACAAAGGCTATCCGGTTCTCCGGATTCCGTTTCAGCTCTTCCAGATGGGCAACTTTGCCTTCCGGCAGGAGATCGCCGTATGCATGCGGGATTCCTAAACGGGTAGCTAATTTAGAAACAATTATTTGTTTATCTCCGGATAATATCTCTAAGTTATTAATATTTAATTCTTTTAATTGTTTGATAGCTGTTGCTGCATCTTCTTTAGGCGTATCGGCCAGGAGGATATAACCGGCATATTGCCTGTCGATGGCACAGACAACAACTGTTTCGGGAATCTCATTCAACCGGGAGAAAATAAAATTTCTCTCGGATGAAACTTTATTTTCATCCGAATGGAACGAAATTTCTTCCGAATCCAACAGGCGGGTGTTACCGACCAATACTTCCTTTCCATCGATCACTGCTTTTAATCCGTAACCTGCCAGTTCGGTTGTTTCGATGGTCGTATCTATTTCCGTTTGTTGCTGACGGGCATAGGAAAGGATCGCCTTGGCGATCGGATGGTTGCTGCGGCTTTCAACGGAAGCGATAATGCGGAGCAGTTCTTTTTCCGACAGATGATCGGCCGCTGATAAGGATTGTACTTCGAATATCCCTTTGGTCAGTGTGCCGGTCTTATCGAATACGACTGTATTGATTTTGGTAATGGCATCCAGATAATTACCTCCTTTAAATAAGATACCTTGCCGGGAAGCGGCTCCGATCCCTCCGAAATAACCCAGTGGGATACTGATAACCAGTGCACAAGGGCAGGAGATAACCAGAAATACCAGTGCCCGGTACAGCCAGTCGTTGAAAATAAACAGGAAGTCCGGTTGTATCAATGAATATAAATAAGGCAGTAAAACGATCAGGAAAGCCAGTCCGGTTACGATCGGCGTATAGATACGTGCGAATTTGCGGATGAACAGTTCTGCCGGAGCTTTCCGTTCCGATGCGTTCTGTACCAGTTCGAGGATACGTGCCAGGGCACTCTGGTTATAAGGTTTCGTTACCTCCAGGCGGATCACTTTGTCGGTTACGATCATTCCGGCCAGCACCTCTTCGCCTTGGCTGATCGTACGCGGTACGCTCTCCCCGGTAAGGGCTGCCGTGTTGAAGTCGGCAGTCTCGCTTAGTAACTTCCCGTCGAGAGGAACCCGTTCGCCGGCTTTTACTTCAATGATCTCTCCCGGCGTCACATCGGCGGGGGCAGTCCGGAAGTATTCGTTATTGCGCACGACGGTTGCCGTTTCAGGACGGACATCCAGCAGGGCGCTTATGTTCTTACGGGCTTTCGCCAGGGCATTTCCCTGGAATAGTTCTCCGATAGAGTAGAACAACATGACGGCTACTCCTTCCGGATATTCCCCGATATAAAAAGCACCGAGTGTTGCAATACACATCAGTGTAAACTCGCTGAAGATATCTTTTTCGCGGATACTCTCTACCGCTTCTTTCATGACCGGCAGTCCGACCGGCAGATAAGCCAGCACATACCATATAAGTCGTATCGTTTGATTGAAAAACTCTGCTTCCATCACCTGTAGGGCGATCCCTCCCAATAACATAAGAAAAGAGATTGTCGGGAGAAGATAAGGTGAAACTTTACTTTTTTGTTCGTTATGACAATGGTTGCAATTACAATGTCCCATATCTTTTTACTCTTTATTTGTTTTTCTGATACAAAGGTAAAGGAAACAAGGTGCAACAAAGTTGCAAAGAATCCGTATATTTGTCCGGTTAATGTTTAGAAAACACGTAATATGAAAAACACTCAAACTTTTATTGCTATCTTATTCTGTCTGGTGATGTTTTGTTCCTGTTCCCAGACGAAGAATCCCTATGATTTGTCGAATTTCGGTCTTGTTCCTGACCAAAAAGACAATGCTTCTCCTTTAATGGCAAAGGCGTTGGAACAGATTGCTGCTTCCCATACCGGGAGCGATACTATTACGATCGTTCTACCTAAAGGACGCTATGATTTTTATCCTGAAGGGGCCGCCCAAAAGGAGTATTTCATCTCCAACCATGATCAGGACAATCCGAAACTGGTGGGACTTCCTTTTGAGAACATGAAGAATATCGTTTTCGACGGGCAAGGTTCGGAGTTGATCTTCCACGGGCGTATGCTACCGGTTTCACTGATCAATTCGGAGAACTGTACGTTGAAAAACTTCAGTATTGATTTTGAAAATCCGCATATCAGTCAGGTAAAAGTATTGGAAAACGATACGGTTGCCGGTGCGATAACGTATGAAGTAGCTCCGTGGGTGGAGTATGAAATACGTGACAGTGTCTTTTTTGCCAAAGGCGAAGGCTGGGAGCATTCACCTGCCTGGGGAATCGCTTTCGAAGGAGATACGAAACGTCTTGTTTATACGACCAGCGATATCAGTATCGGTTCGAAAGGCGTATCCGAGATCTCTCCCCGCGTGATCAAATCTGCCAAATGGAATAATAAGAAACTGATTCCCGGAACTGTTGTGGCTATGCGTGGCTGGGGGCGTCCTACACCGGGTATTTTTGTCTCCTATGATACGAATACGATTCTTGAAAATATCCAGGTTCATTATGCGGAAGGAATGGGATTGTTGGCTCAGATGAGCGAGAATATCACGCTGGATAAATTTTCGGTATGCCTTCGCGGTGATAACGATCCCCGTTATTTTACAACACAGGCAGATGCTACCCATTTCTCCGGCTGTAAAGGAAAGATCATTTCCGTTGGTGGTTTGTATGAAGGTATGATGGATGATGCAATCAACGTGCACGGCACCTATCTGAAAATACAAAAACGCGTAGACGACAAGACGTTGCTCGGTGAGTATATGCATGGACAGAGTTATGGTTTTGAATGGGGATTCCCGGGAGATGCCGTACAGTTCATCGATTCGAAGACAATGGAGATTATAGGCGACCAGAATAAGGTTGTTTCTATCAAAGCGATGGATAAACCGGGTGCGCATGGGGCCAAACAGTTTGAGATCGTTTTTGAAAAGGCCATTGATCCGGCGATTAGTGAAGTTGGCACTTTCGGCATCGAAAACCTGGAGTGGACGCCGGAAGTTTATTTTGCCGACAATACGATCCGTAATAACCGTGCCCGTGGTTCTTTGTTCAGTACTCCGAAGAAAACCGTTGTGGAAAAGAATATTTTCGACCATACTTCCGGTACCGCCATCCTGTTATGCGGCGATTGTAACGGTTGGTTTGAGACCGGTGCCTGTCATGATGTCCTGATCCGTGATAACAAGTTCATTAACTCATTGACGAATATGTTCCAGTTCACGAACGCCATTATTTCTATTTATCCTGAAATCCCAGACCTGAAAGATCAGAAGAAATATTTCCACAGCGGTATCGTGATCGAAAATAACGAGTTTGAAACATTCGACGCTCCGATCCTGTATGCAAAGTCGGTAGACGGACTGGTTTTCCGCAACAATGTAATCAAGCAAAACAACCAATATCCGGCTTTCCACTGGAATAAGCATCGTTTCTTCTTCCAGCGTGTGATCAATTACGACATCAAGGATAATCAGTTTGATGGTGGTTTTGATGAGAAAAAGGATTTGAAAGTGGAAAATTAATTTGTCTTATTTCGTTTCTAATAAGAATGTTACCGGTCTAAAAGATCACATCTTTTAGACCGGTAGTTTTTTAGTTAATTTCAGTATTTGCTTCGCACGCAATCGTAAACCGGAACGTGCTACCTTTTCCGAATTCAGATTCAACAGATATTTCACCTCCCAGTTTATTCACGATCATCTGGCAAATGGAGAGTCCGAGTCCGGTGCCGGGTACAAATTTGTCGAATTTGGCGAAACGTTCAAAAACATGTTTTAGATTTTCTTTGTCGATCCCTTTTCCCGTGTCGGAAACATAGAAAGACAATCCCTTCGGAATTATTTCATAACCGATTGTGATCGATCCTTCCGAGGTGAACTTGACCGCATTGTTCAGCAAGTTGGTTATTACCTGTATCAGTCTGTTCTTTTCGGAACGGATCATGTATTTTTTATAAGGCAGATTACAGATAAACTTTACTTTCGGTGATAAATGGGAATTATAAACCTGCTTCAGGTCTGTTATTATTTCCGTAATATCAAAGTCGCTGTAGTTGAAAGTCATCTTCCCCGCATCAATTTTGGAGATGTCGAGTATATCATTGATGATTTGTAATAGCAGGTCGTTGTTCTCTTCAATGATCCGGACGAATTCTTCTTTGTCTTCATGCTCATCGGTCTGGGCTAAAAGCTGCGAAAAACCGACGATAGCATTCAGGGGCGTTCGTATTTCGTGGCTCATATTGGCGAGGAAAGCCATTTTCATCCGGTTACCTTCCTCTACTTTTTCGATATGTGTGATATCGATCAGAAGACCTGTTACGCTTTTAATACTTCCGTCGGGATAATATTCCAGCGGAACGGAGAAGGTATTTGTCCAGCGGTAATCCGTATCTCCATCCAGCATGATCCGTAAATGCAGGTTGCTGTATCCTTTACATTCGCGGATACGTTTATCCTGTTCCTGTTGTAAAATAAGACGGTCATCCGGATGAACCGTGAAATTGAACGATCCCCGGATGAAGTTTCCGGGAGCGACCGGATCAGGATATAGCCGGGTATATTCCTGTGTCTTGATATCCAGGTCCCATTGTATAATATTGGCGGCCTGGATTGCCAGTTCGCTACGTTGTATATAGTTGCGCAACCTTTGTTCCCGCTCTATCTCTTCCGTTATATCTTCACGTGTCCCGATCAGTTTATGAACATTTCCATCCTTATCATATTTGGATACTTTAGCGATCAGCCTGACCCATCGGTACGGACCGTTCAGCTCTTTTACCCGGAACTGAATATTCATTAATTCTGATCGTTTGTTCAGAATATCATCATATGCCTTTAAATACATCTTCTGATGTTCGGGAGCCACTGTCTCATAAATATCCTTTAGCGTCGTATTATGATCGAAAAATAAAGATTCTCTGATAGAAGTGCAGATATCTGTTTTACGATCGTATTCCCAAATGATCATATTGGTAATCTGCAGGAGCAGATCACGTTGCTGGCGATTTTCGATAAGTTCCTGTACTTTGTTTTTCTGGTCGGTAATATCTTTCTGGGTTCCGATCAGGCGGTCAATTTTCCCATCTTCTCCGTGAATACCCATCGAGTAGATCTCGTACCACCTGATTTGTCCTTCGGGAGTCAGCAGGCGGAATTGTTCGGTACTTTGTTTATGCTTTTCATTAACGATATCGGTGACCAGCCTGACATGGCGTTCCCTGTCTTCCGGAATGAGTTGCTTGGTTACATCCCATAATTTCATTCCTGGTTGCGGCACTGTATTCTCATCGGCCAGGTCAAAAGAATCGCTATCGGGGAGATAAGACCATACAGACAGGTTTCCGGCTTTTAAAGCCATCGACAGTTTGTTCTTCTCATTGATGATCTCAAGTTGAGTCTCCATCCGTCGGGTCATATTCCGGAAGATACCGAAAGTATGGTCTTCAAAAGGAATTATATACCCTTCCGCATAACCTGTATGACCGTCATTCTCCACTTCGTAATGAATGGTGTTCGGTTTACGTGTTTGCATCGTATCCAGAAAGGCGTTCAGCAGTTTATTGCCGGAGTCTCCCTTTAAATTCTTATAGTGGAATAAATCCTGGATGGTTTGCCCTTTCTGTTGCTGTGGCGTGAGGGACAGAGATATTTCGGGCTGATAATTGAGCAGATCTTCAATTATCCCCTCTTTGTTAACTATTAAAATTGTATCAGGAAGAAGTTTCAAAAACTGTTTCATTCCTGCCAATGTGTTTTCATCGTACGCCATAACCCATAATTTTCAGAAGGTCCTTAATCCGCAAAGATAAATATATTCTTGAATCTTAAATGTAAAAAACGAATAATTGAATGATGTTTCAGCAGTCATCTATTTCAATCGTTTGAAAAACAATGTGCAGAGCAGAAGAAAGGATGAAAGGGTAGGATCTGGAAAAAAAGACTGGTCTTTTATAAATGAAAGTCCCTTATTTTGAAATCAAAACTCAGGTCTTAACATTTCAAAAGACCAGTCTTTATTTTATAGGCCAAGGATGGAATCCGTTTGGTATGGCGGTACTGTTTTTTGTGATTGCCTTAAAAAAGTAATGTTTGGCCAGAGAACTTGTCTCTGTTACTTCTGTACTTTTTTCAAACTGTAGTTCAGTTCTGTTTCCGCTTTCTTGAAATCATCGCCGATCAGTGTGATTGTCGAATCGTTTTCACAAAGGAAATTCATCACTTCATCCCCGTTGTCGGAAACCAGTTGCCATACGGTTACATTCTTTTCTCCCGGTATATCCTGTAGGGTGATGCATTTTCCGTTTGTGACGAATGTTGCATCTTTACCGTCTTCTGCTTCCAGGTATGTCTGTGAGAGAGAGAAAGTTCCTTCTCCGCTTTTCTCGCGGCTGCGGATGGTCAGGTCGTAACGGATGCCCGGACAGTCGGCGCAAGGCAAAACGCCTTCATAAGTTTGTGTCTGAATGTCACCTAATGAATTGTCGGCATCTTTCTTGTTCTGACGATAGATTTCTTTACCTCGCTGGCTGATCATCCATACGCCGTCGACCCGGCGTACATTTTTTGTATCGTCATCTTCTATATTCCAGGCATAATCGCCGGCCGGAAGTGAGCGCCGGTCGAGTATATCGTTGGGAGTATCGTTTGAAAAGAATAATTCTGCTTTTAGTGAATCGGGACTGAATACCAGATAAGCGGATGATTTGCCGTCGATAGCCTCGAGGCGTATGCCGGACTCGAATAGACGGATGCAGTTCTGTTGTACTTCCGACCATGTATAACCTGCAGAGGCGATACAGCCATGTTCGTCTTTGTCATTTCCAACCATTTCGGTAGAGTCTTGTTCTGTACCGGATACTTGTTTGGCTTTTTGTTGTCCGCAGGAAGAAAGAAGTCCTGCACAAATGATCAGGGCTGATAGGATAAGCCCGTTGTAAGCTTTTTTCATCGGAATGAATGATTTTAATTTGTTTATAAACGGATATCGTTCTATATAGAAACAAAGATAAGTTATTTTTTGTTTCTTTGTGACCTGAATAAAAGATAAAGCCTGTAGGAATGAGAACCTCCTTTTATATTTCCATGTTTTTAATGATAGTCTGTTTATTGCCTGTCAAGGCACAGGATGGAGTCGTACAGTCTGACAGCCTGAAACAGAAAATGCCTGTTATCGAATATAAATTCAATGCGAAGCATCTGATACTTCCGGCTTCCCTGATTACAGTCGGGGCGGTAGGAACGGCTATCGACGGGATGAATGACTTTCATCTATTCTCCCGGAAAAGCGATGTGAAAAAGATACGGGCGGACGACTATCTGGAATGGGGGATGCTCGGATGGGTATTTGTCTGCGACCTGATGGGGAAGGAGAAACATAACTGGGTGGATCAACTGATGCTTGTGACTTTGGCGGAAGGGATGAATGCTGTTATGACACGTACTTTAAAATATACGGTAAAGGAGACACGTCCGGATGGCGGTCCGTATTCTTTTCCTTCGGGGCATACGGCTAATGCATTTCTGGGGGCACACATGGCCTATAAAGAGTTTAAGGATAGTAGCCCCGTGCTGGCTTATTCAGGATATGCGATAGCTTTGTTTGTAGCCGGTTCCCGTTTGTACAATAACCGGCATTGGGTAGCAGATGTAATAGCGGGTGCCGGTTTCGGTATCCTTTCCGTCGAATTGGCCTACTGGGCTTATTTTCCCCTCCGCAATGCCATTGCCCGTAAAGTAAACAGCAAAGCAGCCAGGAATATGGTGGTTGCCCCGACATTTAATGAACAGGGCGGTGGTTTGTACTTCTCTTATTCATTTTAATATCGTAGGCTACTTGTCGACAGCTAACCGGTAAGAAGATGATTGCTTGTTTTTCAATTTCTTAAGTTAAGACTAGCGACAGTGTCTTCACCCTACCTGACAGGGCTATTTTTTTTAGAAATGGAATGATAAGATATATATTGATCGAGTTTTGTTAAGGCACTTACTGCCCAGTAATTTGTTAGACTATAAAACCATACTAAAGGTATGAAACAAAATAAAAAGCGTTTGGCTGAATATGAAAGTACATTTTCTATGGTATCCCATTTATAGTCTATTTGATAAAGGATTGTCATATAACATAATGAAGCGGCAGCAATCATTACCAACAATACTACATTATCTCTTTTTTTATAAATGAACCAACAATTGGCAATGACCATTAATGCAAATAAATAGAACGACCATCCGTAGTAAACAGTATTTGTATATAACATTATCATATATTGTTTGATCGTATTAAACTTATTAGGATCCCAGAATAGTTTTGTTATGGCAATACTTTCGGCATACAATCCATTTATTTTCATAAAACTATTCCAGAACAAAGCTGGAATGATCATTATTAGTCCACATATAAAGAGATCATAATAATGTTTTCTGTGAAGTGCATCTAAAAATAATACAAATAATGCGGCCACTATAAAAACAACACCTTCCGTGCGGCACCAAATATTAGCACCAAGTAATACACCGGATAAATACAGATATTTCATATCTCTATCCTTAAACCACAAGACCAGATAGATAATTCCCAAGGAAGCATAAATGGCATGTATAACGTTTGTCATTGATAAGGATGAAAATGCAATCATTTCTGGAGTGATAAGTACAAAGAAAGTAGCTATAACAACTCCGGTTTTCGTTGTGGCACGTTGTGCTGCTCCATAGAAAGCAAAGAGGAAAGATAAATACATCAGCCCGGGAACCAGCTTGGATGTATTTGCTCCAAGGGTATAAATATAAGCATAACTTAACTGTACCAATGGAGCATATGTAATATAACTGCCTGGAGCATGCACTGAAGGATTATAGCTACCTTCGAAAAGGCTTAATCCTTTATAAGTCTGTTCCTGTGCAGCCACGTATCCGATCGTTTCGAATCCAGCCAGGCTATCTCTGTCAAACGGCGGAAAATATATGCATTTTGAGAAATTCATATATTCGATATAGACAATAAGCAGAATAAATAAGAACCATATCAGATTCGTTCCATTTACATATTGTGTAAATGGAGCAATTTTTAGAATAGCTTTGGTATTTCTAAATCTGATGACAAAAGCAATCATCCCCGCTAAAATTATACATTGGATAATTAACAGGTTTACAATTGTAAAAGAGACTCCCAACTGGTCACCAACCAGCATAGCTATTGTTTCCAGTACAAGTCCTAAAGGAAAAGACAGGCCAATTTTTTCTGTTAATGAAAAAGAGACAGACAAACAATTGATAAAAAAGAATCCAGATAGAAAAGTAAGGATAATTCCTATATATAATACCATATCTTTTATTTTTTTGAAGGGTTAATGGGTAAAATACCATATTCGAAGGATTGGTTGACCTTGTAGTTAACTTTATCAAAACCAAACCCGTTGACAATTGCAACATGTGAGATTTCATCTTTGTACGGACTTGTTGACAGTTCTTCCTGTAGAATTATTTTCCGGGGAAAAAGGAATCGAGTCACCCATACTTTATTGCATACATCACCGTTGAATGGCGTTTTCTTATTCTCAGGAAAGAAGCTTTCTCTTCCAGGATAAAGTATAACTGCGTTATCTGGGGTGTTTTTCCGTATAAATTCGAGATAGGAGTAACTGAATCCCAACTTTATTTCAAAGCGCTGATCAGTTGTGAGGTTGGGATGTGCTTTGATTGTTTTCATATTAGCTTTCAGTAATCCCTTATAGACCCAGCCATATCCTTGCCGGGTTTCCACCACTTTCACAAGAAAGAGAAGGACAATACCTGCTGCCAGAAGATTTTTGAGCAGAAGGGTTAAATATTTCAATCTGTTTCCGAAAGGAAATGCTTGTATCTTATTTTTCATGTCTTAATTAGTAAATCTATATTTAAGAAGTGTCCATATCGCAAATAAACCATCAGTCCATCTGATTTTTTTCCCTTCGCAAATTGAGCGGGGGTAATAATGGATCGGGATTTCTTTTATTATAATTCCCTGTTTAGCGACTTTGGCTGTAACTTCAGGACAAAACTCAAACCCTGTACATTTTAACGGGATTGATTTTAGCAACTTACTGTCGAATGCTTTATAACAAGTGGGTTCATCTGTCAGACACTGGCCATAGAGAATATTTGTCACAGCGGTAACAAACAATCCTCCTAAATAAAAACTAATGTACGAGTGTTTGTTTTCTTTCATCAAAAAACGGGAGCCGTAAACGACTAAATCGTGGCGAGTGATTAATACGGAAAGTAGTCGATTGTAATCTTCCGGTTCATATTCAAGGTCTGCATCCTGGATAATGATGAAATCTCCGGTTGCATTTTCTATTCCGGTTCGGATAGCCATCCCTTTCCCCTGATTAATATTATGACTTATTAATTTAATTGTTTCGTGAGGATGATTTTGCATATATTCGGTTACTATCCGAGATGTGGCATCTTTTGATCCGTCATCAATAATGATTAGCTCTTTTTGTATATCATTGATCAGGTAAACCCGGATTACTTTGTCAAGTAAAGTGATGATTGTTTTTTCTTCATTGTATGAAGGTATGATGATTGATAGTTTTTGGGGCATATGTATTCTGATTTATAAATTTTTGTATTCGAAGCATCTCAATAGTACACCTCGTCTTCTTAATACTCAATAATTCTTCAATTGTGCCTTTCCCCTTTACATACGGAAGATAGTATTTCTCAGAAGTCTGTGCCTGTTCCTCAAAATAACGCTTACGGTCAATATGTCGTTCTTGCATCTTTCTTTTCTGTTTGATTATCTATAATGATGATAATCACCAAAGGGAAAGACTGCACAGTCAGGTCCGTTTCTTTTATATATGCCTGTCTTTTACCAGCTGAAACGCAAACCGACAGGGATAGTGAATGTCACCGGATGTTCCTTTCGGATCGTACGCAGTTCGCTTCCGTCCGGTATATAATAATTGAGAGTCGGTTCTACATACAGACTGACGCGGGGTGTGATATGATACTGCATACTGGCACTCGTATTCACCGACCATTGCCAAGGCACATCCAATGGCTGACGGCTGATACTGATCGGCACACTATCCGTTACATGGAACGTATGGAGTCTCCCTTTCAAGGGGATGTCTAACTGGACACCGGCCGTCGAGTAGAACGAGAACTTTCTGAAAGTCCCCCAACGATAAGAAAAGCGAAGAGGAAGTCCGAGATAATGATTCTTTTGTGTTTCCTGAATACGTGCTCCTTCTCCTGTGACAAAATCTGATTTCAAATAAGTATATTGCAATCCCGTCTCAAGGCTCCATCGCTCATTCAGTTTTTTATTGACAGAAAGCCCAATCGTTACAGGGGCATCATGATGTTGATGTTCAACAATCCTTCCTCGGTTATTTCCGGCTATTTGCGTCAATGAAAGCGAATCGCCTGAAAGACCTTCCTGGTAACGGGTTTGCAAATAGGTATAATATGTTTCCCTGGTACTTACCTGCTGAGGTAAATCCGGATTTCCTTCACTGTCGGTATGAGGCGTAGCAATCAGTTTATATAGGTTCTGAGCCAACTGAGGGCCTAAGGAGCCTGCCAGCATGAATTTCCATTTGTTCGATTTCCGGCTTCGTCTCGGAGAAACAAAATCAGCCGTCGGGTAGAGGGTGAAAAGCTGCTTATAAGCCAACTTGCCTATAAACAACGGCTTTGCAACAGGTTGTAAGTCAAACGTAATCTTTTCCGAAGATAACAAAGACGGAGTGTTGTCTGCCGGTATCAATGGGGAAGCTGTCGGTTTCTCTGAAGGCTTACAGGGTTATTAGACGCTAAACCCATTTGAAATCAAGACAATCCTCTAAATTGGTATATTGCCACATTGGCTCATTATTATCTAATCATCTTCATTTTCCCCAATTATTCATTATTAATAGAAAAAGGTGAAACCTTTTTCTATAACTTCTCTATTTCTTCCGCCGGCAACCCTGTACACATAGTAATATCCGCCATACTGATACCCAGACGTTTCATGTGGGTTGCTGTTTGGCGTAATTTAGCTTCCCCTTCGGCAAGGCCTTTAGCCTCACCCTCAGCAAGACCTTCAGCTTTTCCTTCAGCTTTTCCTTCAGCAAGGCCTTCCATGCGGCCTTCCCATTTGGCAGTGTCGAGGACGTCGTTTTGGATCATGATTGCGTCCAGATGTTTATCGTAGGCATGACGTTCCTGTGTAGACATGGAGTAGTATTTCAGTTTCTCTCGCGCTTCACGAAGGCCGGGCGCGGTCGTGTCGGGACGGATCGTACCATCCTTCAGGTACGTGATCCATTCGTCGAGCGGCGTGGTGGCCACTTTGTCGAACTCGTTCACGCGAACCAGAATATATTCAGGAAAGATCTCTGCCGGCAGGCGGGTAACGACGGCATCGCGATCGCGTGTGTTGATACGCAAGCGGTCGCCGGTATGCACACCAATGAAATGATTTTGGCCGTGATAGATATAGTCCGATCCCACCCCCAAGTCAAAATAGAGGATGCTGATGGAGTAGACTTTCTTTACTTTCTGATAGCATTCACCCAACGATATATGCTCGGTGATGGCTTTGGCCACACCGTAGAGGATACGTTCGAGATAATGCACCTCACGGGTGTTCTGGATTTCGACGATGATAATTTCGCCTTTGCTGTTCCTGGCCTTGATGTCGACACGGTTGAATTTGTCGTCGGCACTTTCCTGATTGCCTTCGCTTTCGAGAATTTCGAGGATCTTCACCTCTTCCCGCAGCATGACGGTCAGGAAACCGTTGAGCACACCGAAGTTAGCCTTCTGGCGTAATAAACGCTTGATTGCCCAGTCGAAGCGGATATACCGGTCCTGTAACTCTTGTCTTTCATTCTCTGCCATGGCTTTCTGATCTAATTCTTTCATAGTTAAGTGTTTTATGTTAGTAACTCTACAAATATACATAATTAATAGATGAATCTACATAGTTAGTTCAATATTTATCAGAAGTGAACTATCTTGTTCCCGTGCTTGACACAGGGCCGCAAAAGCACTAGTCGTAAACCACCTGTCCTTTTGCGATTCCGTGTCAAGCACGGAAACGGGGTAGCTCTATTTTTTTTATATTAAATCACGTGTAATTATGTGATTATCAATGATCTAATGCGGGCGGTTAATTAGGGAACCCAAATCTCGTTTTAAACGAGTTTTTGGGGAATCAAGGTTCATGTCCAAGCGTCCCGAAGCCGGAAAAGGCAGAGTTGTCGGGAGGATTCTCTTTTTTAGTTATTGGCGGTCCGGAGGCAGGTTGGATAAACGGTTGTCGATAGCGAGCAGTTCTTCGATATGCGTCCGGTCATTACTAAGACGTGGTATCTTATGCTGGCCTCCTAACTTGCCTTTTTCTTTGAGCCATTCGTAGAAGGAGCCTTCGTGGGCTACAACGATTTCCAAAGGCTGAAGTGATATTTCTTTATAACGTTTGGCTTCATAGTCGGAATTCAATTCCTGTAATGTTTTATCCAGCAACGTGGCAAATTCTTCCACGGAAGGCGGCATCTTTTCAAATTCGACAAACCATTGATGACGGCCTTTCGCCTTGTCGAGCATGAAAAGCGGGGCGGCTGTATATTCTTTAACGACAGCTCCTGTCTGACGGCTTACTTTGCTGATTGCCTTATCTGCATTATCGACCATCAGTTCTTCTCCGAAGGCGTTGATATAATGCTTGGTTCTTCCCGAAATAACGAATTTATGCGGGAAAAGTGAAGTGAAACGCACCGTATCACCGATCTGGTAACGCCATAATCCGCCGGAGGTTGTTATGACCATCGCATAGTTCTTTCCTGTTTCTACAGCTTCCAGCGGCAGGACGGTCGGATTGGGAGCGCCTACTTCCGACATGGGGATAAACTCGTAGAAAACGCCGTAATCCTGCATCAGCAGCAAACTCTGGTCCGAAGGATCATCCTGTATCCCGAAAAATCCTTCCGATGCATTGTATGTTTCCATATAATGCATCTTATCCGAAGGAATTAACGCTTTATATTGTTCCCGGTAAGGTTCGAAACTGATCCCCCCGTGGAAAAATACTTCCATATTCGGCCAGACGTCGGTCAGGTATTCCCGTCCGGTCTTTTTCAGTACCGATTTGATCAGAACCAACATCCAGGATGGAACGCCGGAAAGACTGTTGACATCCTCATTCCACGTACTGTCGACGATCGCTTTTATTTTGCTTTCCCATTCATCCATCAGGATAATCCGTTTGGCAGGAACACGCATCAGGTTGACCAGCGGACTCAGGTTTTGCAATAATACGGCTGAAAGGTCCCCGCAATGGGATTTTTGATTGATTGGGGAAGGACTGTGGCTGCCGCCGAGGATTAATCCTTTTTTAGAGAAAAAGTGGCTTTCCGGATTATTACGGAGATAAAGAGCTACCGTATCGAAGCCTCCCTGGTAGTGACAACTATGAAGAACTTCCGGGGTGACGGGAAGAAATTTGCTTTTATCGTTCGTGGTACCGCTGCTTTTAGCGTACCACTTGACGACCGAAGGCCAGAGTATATTCCTCTCTCCGTTGATCATCCGGGTCACATAAGGTTTGATATCGTCATATAGCTGTAGCGGAACCCGCTGGCAGAAATCTTCGTATCGTTTGATATTTTTGTAATCATATTTCAACCCCCATTCCGTGTTGCGTGCAGTCGATAACAGCGACCGCAACTGCTTGCGCTGTAAGCGGTCTGTCTCCTGCCCGTATTTTTCTATCTCCTTTTGCCGGGGGCGGAAGAGTAGTGATATTGTATTTGTTAAAATATCCATGCTCTTTTTATTTGTATTGGTTGCAAATGTAGGCATTCTCTTTTTATTTATATCTTTGTTGCATACATAATTAACAAAACAATGAAAATAGGTATCCTTTCTTCGGGGGGTGATTGTCCCGGTATAAACGCAACGATTCGTGGTGTCGGTAAAACAGCCATAATGCATTATGGCATGGAAGTGATCGGAATTCATAGTGGTTTTGTTGGACTGCTGAACAAAGATATTCAATCGTTCGATGAACGTAGCCTGTCCGGTATCCTGAATCTAGGCGGAACGATTCTGGGAACTTCCCGCGAAAAACCGTTCCGTAAGTTACTCGCTTCCGGGGAAAGCGAAAAGCCGCAGGTTATTATACAGAATTATGAAGAATTAGGATTAGATTGCCTGGTCTGTATCGGTGGAAACGGTACGCAGAAGACTGCCGGTATGCTTTCGGCTCTCGGCCTGAATATTATCGGTGTGCCCAAGACGATCGATAATGACGTCTGGGGAACGGATATAACTTTTGGTTTCGATACGGCTGTCAATATTGCAACGGATGCAATCGACCGTCTGCATTCGACTGCCAGTTCCCATAAACGGGTGATGGTGGTGGAAGTAATGGGGCATCATGCCGGATGGATCGCCTTGTATGCCGGAATGGCGGGTGGTGCAGATGTGATCTTACTGCCGGAGCTGGGATATGATATGGATAAGGTGAACCAGACAATCCTCGACCGTGCCCATCGCGGCAAACCCTATTCGATCGTTGTCGTTGCCGAGGGAGTGGCAACACCCGAAAAGAAACGTCCTTCCGACTACATTACCCGTACAATAGAGGCAGCTACAGGCATAGAATCCCGCGATACCGTACTGGGGTATATCCAGCGTGGCGGTAATCCTTCGCCTTTCGACCGTAATTTGGCCACCCGGCTAGGCGGACATGCTACGGAACTGATCGCCAACCGCCAGTTCGGACGTATGGTTTGTATGAAAGGGGATAAGGTGGAATCGATAGCCTTGTCGGAAGTAGCAGGCAAGTTGAAACTGGTCACTCCGGAAAATGACCTGATTATTCAGGGAGAAAGAATGGGGATTTCGTTCGGTAAGTAATTACCGGACTTCTTCATTGATCGTAGCGTCGATACATTCGGGTATATGGCTACTCTTCGTTTGTTCTGCGGGTATCGGCTCATGCTCCGTCGTCGCATCCTCCTCCGGAAGATCCTCAAACTCATGATCGGCAGTACTTTCGCCGGTCTGCTTTTTCTTCAGTTCAGAGATGAATTGTTGGAAAGCTTTGTCGGTACGCAGTTTCTTGACCGCCATTTTGGCGGCATTCTGCTGCGATTCTTTTTTGGAGTAACCGATGCCGACGCCGATTTGCATATCGGCCAGGGTGACACCTGTCTGGAAGACTGGATTCCCGTCGTTGTCGGTGAATGATTCTATTAAGTCGAATGTGATCTCCAGCTTGTTCTTCTGACTCCATTCGATCAGGCTGGACTTGAAGTTAACCTCTTTGCGGGCAATATTATCCAGGTCGATGTATTTTCTGATCATCACATTCTCAACGAAATTGTAGCAGGTACTGTAGCCTTGATCCAGATAGATTGCCCCGATCAATGCTTCCAGTGCATTTCCGTACATGTGATTGTTGTGCGAACTCAGCTTGGCGGAGTAAACGACCATCTTGTCGAGACCCAGTTCGACAGCCACGCGGTTGAGTGTTTCGCGTTGAACGATTTTGGAACGGGTATTAGTCAGGAAACCTTCCCGTTTGTTTTGAAAATGTTTATACACAATGTCTGCCACAACGGCATCCAATATGGCATCACCCAAAAACTCCAGTCGCTCGTTATTCAGCCATTTCCCGTCGCTGGCTTCCACCGAGGAAGATTTATGCAGGAAAGCCTGTTCATAAACGTGGATGTTATCGGGGTAAAATCCCAGTATCTTATATAAAGAAGAATAAGGCTCCTTATTCTTGTGTTTAAGAAGCCTTATCTTTTTGTATAGTTGTGTAAACACGTTACTTCACAAATTTTTTAACAATAGCACAAGCATTATGGCCGCCAAATCCGAATGTATTGGATAATGCCGCCCGTATTTCTCGTTTTTGAGCTTTATTGAATGTGAAATTCAGTTTATAATCTATCTCTGGATCATCGTCGCCATCTGCATGATTGATAGTCGGAGGAATGATTCCATCTTTAATTGCCATGATGCAGAACATAGCCTCGATAGCTCCGGCCGCACCTAATAAATGACCAGTCATAGACTTTGTCGAACTGATATTCAGCTTGTAAGCGTGATCCCCAAAAACTTCTTTGATCGCTTTTACTTCTGAAACATCTCCTACCGGAGTAGATGTTCCGTGAACATTGATATAATCGATATCTTCCGGAGCCATTTCTGCATCTTCCAGTGCATTACGCATCACTAACTTCGCTCCTAATCCCTCAGGATGAGAGGCTGTCAGATGGTATGCATCGGCAGATAATCCTGTTCCTGCGATCTCGGCATATATTTTAGCTCCACGAGCCAAAGCGTGTTCCATCTCTTCCAAAATCAAACAGGCTCCACCTTCTCCCATAACGAAACCGTCGCGACTTGCGCTGAACGGACGAGAGGCTGTTTCGGGTGAATCGTTACGAGTCGAAAGCGCATTCATCGAGTTGAACCCGCCGACACCTGAATCTGCAATAGCAGCTTCAGCACCACCTGTTACAATCACATTGGCTTTACCCAAACGGATATAGTTGCATGCATCAGCGATCGCATTGGTAGAAGAGGCACAAGCCGACACTGTAGCAAAGTTAGGACCATGAAACCCATAAAGCATGGAGATATGTCCGGCTGCGATGTCCGCAATCATCTTTGGGATGAAGAACGGGTTGAATTTCGGTCCGATCGTATCTTTTGTTTTCGCATATCCTAAAACTTCTTCTTCAAATGTCTTGATACCGCCGATACCGGAAGCAAAAATAACGCCGATACGGTCCTTGTCTTCTTTGTCCAGGTCCATAGCAGCATCTTCGATTGCTTGTTTTGCGGCACCTATTGCATATAAACTATAACGGTCACATTTGCGGGCTTCTTTGCGATCCATTACTGATAACGGATCGAAGCCTTTAACTTCGCATGCAAATTGTGTCTTGAATTTGGATGCATCAAACTGCGTAATAGGACCGGCTCCACTCTTCCCATTGATAATACCCTCCCATGTTTCTGCGAGGGTATTACCAAGAGGAGTAATGGCACCAAGACCTGTTACTACAACTCTTTTTAATTCCATACCTTTAATTAAAAGGATTGATTACTTCGCGTTAGCTTCGATATAAGCAACTGCGTCGCCTACTGTTGTAATCTTTTCTGCCTGATCATCAGGAATTGAAATACCGAATTCCTTTTCGAATTCCATAATCAACTCTACAGTGTCAAGAGAGTCTGCTCCTAAATCATTAGTAAAGCTTGCTTCGTTTGTAACTTCTGTTTCTTCAACACTTAACTTATCAACGATGATAGCTTTTACTCTAGATGCAACTTCAGACATAACTTTTTCAATTTAGATTAATAAATACGAATATACTTTTTAAATTTGCAGTGCAAAGAAAAGAATTTTTTATGTTACAAAACAAATTTAATGCACTAAAAATACGGAAAACTGCACATTTTTTCTTTTCGTGTGCACTAAAACATAGGAAAATATGAAAAACGTAGCAATTTTTGCATCCGGTTCGGGTACGAATGCCGAAAATATAGCCCGGTATTTCTCTAAAAGTGAAACTGTTAAAGTAGCAGTTGTTTTGTCCAATAATAAGAATGTGGGCGTGCATGCCCGTGTCAATAAACAGGGAATTCCTTCTTTTGTGTTTTCCCGTGATGAATTTGTGGAGGGAACGCCTGTCCTGGCGAAACTGGCGGAATATCAGGTCGATCTGATCGTCCTGGCCGGTTTTATGAATAAGATATCGGATGCGTTACTGGGTGCTTATCCGGGTAAGATCATTAATATTCATCCGGCTTTGTTGCCGAAACATGGCGGAAAGGGTATGTATGGCATGCATGTGCATGAGGCCGTAGTGGCTGCCGGAGAGAAGGAATCGGGTATAACGATACATTATATCAATGAAAATTACGATGAGGGTGATGTCATTTTTCAGGCTAAATGTGAAGTGTTGCCTACCGATACGCCGGACGAGGTCGCTACCAAGGTGCATGCGCTGGAATATGCCCATTATCCGCATGTGATCGAAGATTTGTTGAAATAACTGAAAAGTGATATAAAAAATTAAGCCCTGCCGGATTATCGTGTCGGCAGGGCTTTCTAATTATTAGTGGTTTATCAGAATGACATATTCAGTTGCATCACATAGGTCCGTGGTGCCGAAACAAGCATCGGGCGTGTGCAATATTCTTTATTGAACAGATTATTGATCATGAACTGGAACGACACGTCCTTCGTTATTTTCACACCTGCACGCAGGTCGACTACACAGTAATCCGTATTCTTTTCTTTCCAGTACGTATTGAGCGTTTCCCCACCGATATTTCCGTACAGGAGTTGTCGGATATATTCCATGGCATCCGGCTGTTCTTTTTCCCGTTCGTCCACCATCAGGTAGTCGACGGCCAGCATTTTGCTTTTCCAGGTAACGTTCATTCCAAGGTTCAGGCGTTTCCATTGCAGGTCGACAACACCTTTCACCGTATGTTTCTGACGGTATTTCAGATATTTGGAATCATTGGATTTCTCTTTTGCACGGAGAGGATCGTTGTACTGTGCTTCGATTTCGTTCTTCTCCTTGTAATCGGCATCTTCCGGTTCGATGAAAACATATCCCAGGTTATAGGATAGTTTGGTGTCGGCATTGAAGTTATAGAAACCGTTCGTACTTATCTCTGCCCCGTAGATACGTGCTTTGGATACGTTGTAGAACTGTGCTCCGATACCCGGCATCTGTCCCTGTGCGATGATACCCAGAATTTCCTTCGTACTATTTGCATATGCATACGAATTGGGATCGAAGAAGCCGAAGCGGAATTCGATCATATCCGTATATTGTGTGTAGAAACCGGCTACATCGAAGAATCCCATCAGGTTACCGAATTTATATCCCTGCTTGATACCCAGTTCGGCGTTCACCCCTTTTTCTGCCCTTACTTCATTGTTTGGGAATACGCCGACACCACCGATATCCTTACGGGCATATTTTTCTGTCAGGGAAGGATAACGGTAACCTTGTCCGAAGCTGGCACGGATAAAGCTATAGTCGGCCAACTGATAGTTCAGTCCCGCACGGAAGATCGGCTTTACCGGTACCTTAGTTCCGAATATCTTTGTATCTGCTTCGCGCAGGAAATCATCGACACGGTAATATTCCGCACGCATACCGGCTGATACGCTCAGACGATCGAAAAAGCGCTGGTCGTACTGAAAGAACATGGCGGCATTATCGCTATCATGGTTGCCGGTTGTCACCGAGGTACTACGCATGTGTTCGTAAGTGGCGCCGGCTGTGATCTGTGTGCCGTTATCCCATTTCTTATTGAACTGGTAATCCAGATAATACGTATAGTTCTTGTCGATACTGACCGGATCGGATTTCGGGTTGATCGCATTCGACAACCAGGGGACCAGATCGGACGTACTGCTTGGAATACCGCGTTTCATAACCCATGAAAGCAAGTCGCAGTAATCGGCTGTAGTAGCTGTAGGGAATATCTGTCCCAGGATATTGGTCGTTCCGTTTACCAGCCCGTTCAGGTCACCTTGCAAAGCCGGTTGGATGATCGGATAGAACATGCTGTAATCACCGTTCTGTACATTTTGCACGATCCCTGTGATGGCACCGACATCCGTCCCCATATTCCCGAGAATATCTGTAATGGATGCATCGTTGTTTGATCCGTCAGCAATATTGTCCCCGCGATAATAGAAACGGGCCTTTACCTTATGTGATGTATTGTTGTTTGGATTGGTAAAATTAAAGAACGGGTCGATATAAAATGTATTAGCTTCGCGTCCCATATTGGCGATAGGCGACGGCTCATAAACATCTTTCGGAGAACGCCACAGGAAGAAATCGGCATATTTATCGCTCATATAGTTGACGTTGAATCCATAGTTGAGCAAATTGCCGTCGTTTATCGGCTGGTGGTAAGTCAGGTTGCCTCCGGCACGGAAACGTTTGTTGTATCCTTGTTTTTTATATCCTTCATCCGTGAACATGTTCAATCCGGCAGAAAGGTCGAAATTGCCGACGCGGCGGGCATGTGAGAAATCGACTCCTTCATATATCGGATTACGGATACCTGAAAATACGTTCTTACGCAGGAATGGTTCCACTTCGTATTTGCCTTCTTTCCAGAATGATTTGTCACTCCACCGGTATTCTTCGTTCTCCGGATCGCCGTAGATACCTAAATAAGTGCGTAAAGTCGTGACAGGCGTAAGACCCGGGCGTTTTGTACGGATATTGATCACTCCGTTCAGGGCGGACGACCCGTAAAGTACCGATGAAGCTCCCTTCATCACTTCCACCTGTTCGATATTTTCCAGCGGAACAATGTTCCAGTTGATGATACCGGTCCCGGAAGTAAGTGCACTCATTCCGTCGATCAGTACCATACTGCGTGAACCGACACCGTATGTCCAGCCGTTTCCTCCGCGGATAGAAGGTTGTTTGTCATTGATATCCACACCGGGCATCGTGTTCAGTGTCGCACTCAGGTCGGTAGGAGCCTGTTTGGTAATATCCTCGGCTTTCAGCAGATCCATGGAGACCGTTACGTTACTCAGCTTCTGCTCGAAACGTCCGGCACTGACCACAACATCGCCCAGCAAGTTGGCTTTAATACGCATGAATATATTCTGCGTCTTTGTTTCATTGCGGTTGATCACGACCGGAACCTGCTCATTTTCGTAACCGATATAACTGAACAGCAGGTCGACACCGCCTTCCGGCAAGTTGATCTGGTATGAACCGTCTGCTTCCGAGATCGTTCCGTTTGTTTCTCCGCTGATTCTTTTGAAAGTAATGTTGACACCCGCCAGCGGCTCGTTGGTCTCTTTGTCATACACGAATCCTTTCATGATCTGCCCGAAAGAGGGGATGCTCAGAAGGGCCAGTAAAAATAATATAGTATATTTTTTCATGTCTGTACTCTTTGTTTATTATTGTATATCCTTTTGTTTGCTCAACATCATGCCCATTTCCAGTGTTTTCGTCTGTTGCAGGCTGTTCGCCAGTATATCGAGCAAAGGTCCTATCATCGATCCCAGTGAACCGCCGAGCATATCTTCCGGCAGCAGATCTTTTACCAGTGGTAATAAAGGGAGGAAGGCTTCTATCTCTTCTTTATCGATGAACAGGAATATGTCGCCTTTGTAAGCAATCAGGTTGCCCATATTATTGGATGGAGTTTCTGAGTTTTTACGGATATTCATCCGGATACCTGTCGTACTCCATTTGTTAAGTTGCTGGTAGACGGCAGCGATAACGGCAGCATCCAGGCCTCCGTCGGCTTTGGTCTTGTTTTGCTCGATCTGGTAGAGGATCATATCGATATTGGGGACGATATAAAGCTCCGAATCGTCTTTTACATAATAAGATGCCAGATTGATCGGAGAGGAGATCCATTCGCTGTCCTGTCTGTTTGGGGGAAGTTGGATGAGGTCGCCGATCGCTTTGCCTTCCGGCATGGTGGCATAACGGGCCGTGATATTACCGTCCGGATTGAAAGTGACTTCATTGATAAACCAACAGATCAGATTCCCGACAATAGGTTCCAGCATGGGAGCAAACTGTGCTAAGAGGGCATTATCGGTCACCAGATGAAATGCACAGCGCATCAAGGTATATTCTCCCAGCACCGGATCTGTTTCAGTGGAAGTTCTGCCCAGCACCGGATACCAGTTGCCGTTTGAAGTCAGTTGGTTGGTGGCAACTTTCACATCGGTCAGAGCCAAAGTCATTTTACTTTTTTCGACAGAACCGGTATAGGAAAAAGAGGTCCCGTTTGTTCCTGTCCCGTTTCCGGAAAAAGAATAACCGTTGCTTCCGGCCGAAATAGCTACGTTTTCAAGCAGAGTCGTGGTTTCTCCGGGGAGAATACCATGTAAAGTGATGTTAGCCGTGTTGTCATTGGTCATTTTAAAGGAGACGTCCTTACCGATGAACTCACGTCCACTGTAAGTCAGGGTCAATGTGTTGCCGCCTTCAGGTGCGCTCAACTTGTTGGAATAGATTCCATTCATTCCGGAACCATCGGAATCATCATTGTCATCGCAGGCAAACAACAAGGTGGCCACACAGATGGCATAAAGAAAATTGCGCAATAAATACTTGTTCATTTACTTTTCTTTTTATTGTTTATTTGATGTTACAAAGTACTGATATAACTTTGTACCAAACAATAGCTATATTTCAGAATCAATATTCCATTATTAAGAATTGACTTTTATAGGGTATAATAACTGTCTGTATATGAATATGTGCCAAAGAGAGATTATTAATAATAGAATATCGAATGTGAAAAATAGACATTGACGGATATGTTTATATATGCGTTCTTTGTTCTCATTATGTTAATGAGTCTATTATTAGGATTTTTAGCCTTTCTGGTCCGGATGCTTTTTAAGCGGAAGGCTGCAGGTAAAAAGGTGAGTGAGGCCTGTGAAGTAAAAGAACAGTGCCCGGAAAAAACTGCATGTAAAAATATAGAGTAAATGAGAATACTGCTTGTAACAAGAGGATCACAAGGTGACGTGTTGCCCTATCTGGCGGTGGCACGCGAGTTGGTCGGACGAGGCCATGAGGTAACAATGAATGTTCCCCAGGTTTTTGAGGAAATGGTCAGAAAATATCCTGTAAAAGTCGTTTTGCAGGATTTCGACAATATCGGCGGAATGATGGCCGATGCTGCCGAGAATAAACAGAGCTTTAAGAGGATCGTGGAATGGACGCGCGATGCGATCGACAAACAGTTTGTGCAGGTGATCCCGCTTCTTGAACAGAACGATGTCCTGGTAGCAGCCAATACGGAGTTTGCCGCGACCGGCATTGCAGAATATTGTAAAAAGCCTTTTGTCCGTACGGCTTTTGCTCCTTTCCTGCCCGGCACGAAGATGCCGCCTCCTGCTTTTCCGTACCCGAAGCCTAATCCGGTCATTACGCCGAAACTGCTTTGGCTGATGATGAACAAGGTATCCAACTATATGGTGAAAGATACGATCAATAAGAACCGGGCGAAGTATGGTCTGGCTCCGATCGCTAATTTCGGCCTGGATGCAGCGAAGAATAGTGATAATTTTCTGTTGTACAGCCGTTATCTGGGACATACCGATCCGGTGTGGGACGAACGTTTTCGCTGGAATATCGGTGGATATTGTTTCAATGATACGTTTGAATATGATGAAGAGGCATATCAGGAACTGATGGCGTTTATCCAAAGAGACCGGACACCGGTCATCTTCTTTACGCTGGGCAGTTGTACTTCGAACGACCGGGAGCGTTTCTGCGGCATGCTGGCACGTATCAGTGACCGGAAAAAATATCGGCTGGTTGTCGGTTCAGGTTGGGCGAAGACAGGGGAAACTTTACAAGGAAGCGAACAATTATTCCTGATGAAGAAACCGATTCCCCATCATCTGATTTTTCCGCATTGCGATGCCGTTATCCACCACGGGGGAAGCGGTACGACACATAGCGTAGCGCGTGCGGGTGTTCCCCAGTTGATTACTCCTTTATTGCTCGACCAGCCTTATTGGGCGTATCGGGTCCAGGTGCTGGGATTAGGTCCGGAACGGGTGAAGATCGCTAAAGTTTCCGAGAATGAACTGGAACGTAAAATAGCGGACCTGGTCGGTAATCCGGATTATAAAAAGAATGCCGCCACGGTAAGCGGGCAGATCAAAAGCGAGAACGGCATCGGAAACTTGTGTGACTATATTGAGCGGTTATTACCGTAATTTATTCCTGTTGAAATGTGGTCCTGCTTTGATAATGAAAAAGAAGGTAGACAATACCGTCAGGCAGGCCCCGAACAGATAGGCATAATTAAAACCGCCGAACTCTTGTGCAATGCTTCCGCCTATCATCAATCCGATACCGATACCTACGTCCCAGCTGGTCAGATAGGTGGAGGTCGCTGTCCCGCGCTGACTGTTGGGGGCCAGATTCACGAACAGGGTATTGAATGCCGGGAACATCGTACCGAAGGCTACTCCTTGTGATAATGCTATACCTATATATAAATAGGAAGTAAATACCGGATTCCATTTCATCAATGTCCCCAGGGAAGCCAGGGCGAAGAAACTGGCACAAGCCAGATACATTCCCAATGTAATGACCAGCGTGATACGTCCTTTATCTACCTGCCGTCCGGAGAACAGCCGCGATATGGCCAGGCCTATCGCCATAAAGGTAAAGTAAAGCCCTGAATTGACGGAAATCCCTATTTCATCCGCATACATGGCGACATAAGTAGTCGTCATCCCGTAGGGAATAGATAACATTAACAAAGAGATGCCTGCCCAGCCCCCTTTTACCAGAAAGAAGCGGTCGAGCGAGATCGGTTCTTTCTTCACCGGTTGCTTGTAAGGAGTCTTCACCAGATAAGCCATGATAAACCCCAGGAAACAGGAAGCCAGTGAACAGCCGAAGATCACTTCATAGCTGAAACTGGCATGCATGAACAACCCGATCATCGGTCCGAAACTCATGGCCAGGTTATTCGCCATCCCATAATAACCGATCCCTTCGCCGCGTCGGGAAGAAGGAAGGATATCGATTACGATCGTATTACCCGAAACTGTTACCATCCCGAAAGCGAACCCATGCAGGATGCGCAGCACGATGAATATACTCAGCAGGCTTGCAACCATATATCCGGCAAAAATGACCATGAATACGGCATAAGCTACCAGATACAACGGGCGGCGCGCAAACGTATCCAACAGATATCCTGAGAACGGACGGATACAAAGACAGGCTATCGTGTAGCAGGACAGGATGAACCCGATCATCGACTTATCCGTCATAAACCGTTCCTGCAAGTAGAATGGCAGGATCGGCAGTATCAGGTAGAAGGCAAAAAACAGCAGGAAATTTGCCATCAATATATAACAAAAGCCGGGTGATAATAATTTGTCTTTCGCCATTGCTGTGAGTCGTTGGATTTATTATTGTTTTTTTTATAAATAAGATGCTGATCTCCAGTATCTTTTATAATTATATTTTGTATATTAGATGCGGTACTGTTCAGCGGCCGATAATTGTCAGCCGTTCGGTTGATGATTATGAGCCAATCGGCCGATAACTATGAGCCGATCGGTTGACGGTTATCAACCGTTGATTACTCGCCGTACTAATTTAATTTAGTCGGCATGCTTTTTCAAAACAGGTCGCATCCTTTTCCCATTTTCTTTACGGAGGCTTATTTGAAACCTAACTTATCGAATAGCGTCCGTTCTTCCGCAGTTGCATTTTTTATCGTATAGGCGGTAAACTCCCGTGGGTGATTGTAATTAGACCGGAACCATTCGAATTTATCAGGTGTTTCCCGTAATGCCTTGTCTACGGCAAGCGGATCGAAACTTCTGAAGATCGCATGTTCGATACGATGCTCCGTAACATTGTCCAGGTCGATCACCGGATCGGCAGGAACGGGAGGGACGACCTCCTTCATTTTTTCTATCTTCAGTCCGAAGAAGCGTTCGATATTTTCCAGGCAGGTACGGGTCCCGTTGGCTTTACCGTCGGCAGAGAATCCGGCAATATGGGGAGTGGCTATGGTTGCCAGGCTTATTAATTCACGGTCGATTGCCGGTTCGTTTTCCCAGCAATCGATCACTGCTTCGCTTATTTTTCCTGATTTCAGGGCATTCACTAGCGCCGGAGTATCGTGTACCGCTCCTCTCGAAGCGTTTACGAACCAAGGCTTTTTCCGTGTTTGGTTGAAAAAGGCTTCGTTTGCCAGATGGCGGGTAGCAAAACGCCCTTCTTTTGTCAGTGGCGTATGGAAAGAGATAATATCCGCTTCTTCTGCAATCGTATCCAACGAAACGAATCCTGCCTCTCCTTCCTCTTCTGCCCGTGGCGGGTCATTACGTAAAACGTGCATGCCATATGATGCGCAGAGTTTTTCCAGTTCTTTGCCTACATGGCCTACGCCGACTATTCCGATCGTTTTCCCCTCTAATGGTTCGTTTCTGCGGAGACCGATGGTGATCAGCGAAGATAAAACATATTGGGCGACCGAAACGGCATTGCATCCCGGAGCGTTTTTCCAGGTAATACCTGCTTCATCACAATACTTTATGTCGATATGGTCGAAACCGATGGTTGCTGTCGTGATCAGCCTGACGCGGCTTCCTTCCAACAGTTCACGGGTGCATTTGTCGATGCTTCGTACAATCAGGGCGTCGGCATCATGAATGGTTGAAGGAGTGAACTCGTTTGAGTTGAGGTATTTTACATCTGCGATCGGTTCGGCAACCCCTTTCAGGTACGGGACCGTGTTATCAGCTACTATTTTCATTTTCTTGCCTTTTACTACTGGCAAAGATAGAGATTATTTGCGGAAGTGGAGATAAAAACGTAATTTGCACGCTTTAAATATCATGAAAGACTAATGTGTATAAAAAACTGGAAAATGAAGCATCTGTTGTTGTGTGTATTATGCTTGCTGGCCATTGTTTGCATTCCTGTATACGGCCAGGGGAAGTATACGAATCCGCTGCCTGTAAAGTTCGGTGACCCTTATGTCTTGTTGGCTTCCGACGGGCGTTATTATATGTATGGCACGGGCGCAGGGGCCGTGGATGGTTTCTGTGCTTATTCTTCGGATAATCTGATAGACTGGAAACCGGAAGGACAGGTTTACCGGGGTAATATGGCCGGTTCGTGGGCTACAGCCAACTTCTGGGCGCCGGAAGTGTATGAACGGAAAGGTAAGTTTTATATGTTTTTCAGTGCCGATTGGAAGGAGAACCCGACTAATGAGTTGGAGAATTTCAGGATCGGCATTGCTGTTTCGGACAAACCGACCGGTCCGTTCAGGGAGATGAGCGACCACCCTCTTTTTGACCCTGGCTATCCTGTTATCGACGGTAATCTGCTGCAAGATTCCGACGGACGTCTTTACTTATATTATTCCCGTTGCTGTTACAAGCACCCGGTAGAGAGTGAAGTGGCTTCATGGGCACGTGAGAAAGATATGTTCAACGAAATAGAGGAAAGCTGGATTTACGGTGTCGAGCTGAAACCTGATTTAAGCGGCATCATCGGCGAACCTGTGTTGATCCTGCGTCCGCCTGTTACCAATGAAGACCCGCAGGCCGAATGGGAGAGCCGTTCTGTAACGACTGGCGAAGTGAACCGCCGATGGACGGAGGGTTCATATATATTTAAGAAAGGCGATATCTATTATATGATGTATTCTGCGAATTATTTCGGAGGAAAGAATTATGCTGTCGGCTATGCGACCTCTAAAAATCCCCTCGGTCCTTTTGTTAAATCGGCAAACAACCCGGTACTGGAGAAGAATGTTGAAAAAGGCGGGATTGTAACGGGTACGGGCCATAACAGTGTGACTTATTCGAAAGACGGAAAGCAGATGTATTGTGTGTATCACGGACGTACGCAGAATACAGGTGAAGAGCGCGTCGTTTTTATCGATAAGATGGGAGTGGACGAAAAGGGCAACTTGTATGTGGAAGGTCCGAATACCACTCTTCAGGAAATTCATTGATAGATTATCAGAAAAGATTTTCTACCTTTGTCAACAGTATTTACAGAAAGCAAAACGATTATTTATGAATTTCAGCGAACAGTGTTACCGGATATTTGAACAGGCTACGAAAGCGTATCATGTTTCTGATGATGTGGATGCAACCATGCATAATCCTTATGAGGTAAAAAGTATCGAGTTTTATCTTTATTTGAAAAACTGGATTGATGCGGTGCAATGGCATCTGGAAGATATCATCCGTAATCCGGCGATCGACCCGGTCGAGGCAATAGCGATCAAGCGCCGTATAGATAAATCTAATCAGGATCGTACCGATCTGGTGGAACTGATCGATAGTTTCTTTCTGGATAAATACAAGGATGTAAAGGTCTTGCCGGATGCAACGATCAATACGGAGAGTCCGGCATGGGCGGTAGACCGTTTGTCTATCCTGACACTCAAGATCTACCATATGAATGAAGAGGTGAACCGCCCTGATGCGACTCCCGAACACAAAGCCAAATGTGAAGAAAAACTGAAGGTGCTGCTGGAACAGAAGACAGACCTTTCAACGGCATTGGATCAGTTGCTGACCGATATCAAAGAAGGCCGCAAGTACATGAAGGTGTACAAACAGATGAAAATGTATAATGATCCGGCTTTGAATCCTGTATTATACGGTAAAAAATAAAATGGCAATGAAAGTATATCATGGTAGCAATATGGTAATAGAATATCCGAAGGTACAAACTACCGGTTTCTTTAAAGATTTCGGTTTCGGATTTTACTGTACGGTGTTGGAAAAGCAAGCCCAACGGTGGGCAGCTAATAAAACTCCGGCTCATATTGTTAATGTATACGAATATAAGGAAATTGCCGGGTTACAAATTCTCCGTTTTAAAGAGTTGACGGATGAATGGCTCGATTTCATAGCCTCTTGTCGTAAAGGAGTCCCACATACCTATGACTTGGTGGAGGGACCGATGGCAGATGATTCGGTTTGGAATTATGTAGAAGATTTTCTTTCCGGATCGATCAGTCGTGAAGCATTCTGGGCATTGGCTAAATTTAAATATCCGACTCATCAGATTGTATTTTGTTCTGATAAGGCGATAGAGTCGTTAACCTATGAAAAGAGTTACGAGTTATGAAGAATGTATTCTTTCCGGATGAAGAAATAACGCAGGATGATGTGTTTTATGTTTGTAGCCTGATCGAACGTATAGCACGGCATTTGAAGCAGCCGAATCGGTATGTCGTAAATTGTATGGGAAAACGGGGTATTGCTGAAAAACTATCCTTGGCAAATGTTATGCATAGTGAAAATCAGCAGGCTGTCGTTGAACGGTTGATTCAGGAATATCGAATGCAGGCTGGCAGTTTTGATGTGACGAATGTTAATCCTGATTTAGTCAGCCATATCCCGGGTGAACAGGACATGGGAAAAGTGTACATGCGTCTGATCCTGTCCACTCTTTATTCGTGGGAAGATTATGCTGATGCGATCTTACGCATCTATAACGATAAGATATGTCGTACGATAGACAATTATAACGGGAGTGCTTATTATGAGCCTTCCTATTATTTAACCCGCTGTTATTATAGCGGAACATTCAATTAATAGATGGCAAAAATACTTGTTATACGACTTTCAGCTATAGGCGATGTCGCTATGACGGTTCCGGTGATTTACTCTGCCGCCAAAGCGAATCCGCAGGATACGTTTACTGTTCTTACGCAGGCATTCCTGATACCGGTCTTCATGAACCGCCCGGCGAATGTGGACGTGATCGGTATCAATACGAAGGCTGCGGAAAAGACATTGCGCGGACTGCTCCGGTTTGCTTCTGCCTTGGTTAAGTTTGAGTATGATATGGTACTGGATCTGCATAATGTGATCCGTACGATCATAATCCGCAGCCTGTTCCGGATGAAAGGGAAAAAGGTTTATGTTGTAGACAAGGCCAGGAAGGAGCGTAAACGCCTTACTGACCGCAACCATAAGGATTTAAAGCCTTTGCGTCCGGTGATCGAGCGTTATGCCGATGTATTCCGGGCTGCCGGACTGAATTATACGGAATCATTTACTTCCCTTTATGAATCGCATCCCGCTGACCTTTCGGCTATGGAAGCGGTGGCAGGTACGAAAAACGGCAAATGGATCGGGATTGCCCCCTTCGCCAAACACCGTGGAAAGATTTATCCGGTGGACGATATGGAACAAGTGGTCGCCCGTCTCTCTGAAAATGAAGATTATACGATCTTTTTGCTGGGAGGACGCGGTTACGAAGAGGCTGTCCTTGAACAATGGGCGTTCCAGTATCCGCGTGTGAAAAGTCTTGTCGGACGTTATTCGCTGGATAACGAACTGGCCCTGATCAGTCAGCTGGATGTATTGCTTTGCATGGATTCCGCGAATATGCATTTCGCCTCCCTTGTCGGAACGAAGGTAATATCCGTTTGGGGAGCGACTCACCCGTATGCGGGTTTCTATGGTTATCATCAGGACCCTAAAAATGCAGTCCAGTTGGATCTTCCCTGCCGTCCCTGTTCCGTATTCGGACAGAAGCCCTGTTTTCGGGGGGATTGGGCATGCATGACACAGATAACACCGGAAATGGTAATTGCGAAGGTAGATGGTCTGCTCAAATAAGTTTTTGTCGTAATATTAGAAATATATGAAACTAGTAGAAAAATGTAAATCGTTCGTAAATGCACCTTTATGGAAAGAAGAAAAGTCACTTTGGTGGGTGTGGATATTGACCGGTGTTGTTTATGCTCTGATTAAATTTTTCATAGGTAAATATAACAATTATAAGATATTTAAATATGTTTTTCCGCACAGCATAGAAGGGTTGACTATTTATGGAGAATATCCGGCAGAATATTATGACTCCAATCAGTATGGAATTTTGTTCAGCGCCCTGATTGCTCCATTCTCGGTATTGCCGGACTGGCTGGGATTAGTGTTATGGATTACTGCTAACACGGCGTTTCTCTTTTATGCGATTAAACAACTACCTCTTTCCACTTCGCAGAAAATTTTCATATATTGGTTCTCATATATAGAATTGATGACTGCACAGGGAGTACAACAATTCAATATTTCTGTAGCAGCCTTTATTATTCTCGCATTTGCTTTTATAGAAAAGAAAAAAGATTTTTGGGCTGCTTGTGTGATTATGTTCGGCACTTTAACTAAAATCTATCCGATTGTCGGATTGGCTTTTTTCTTTTTCTCCAAACAAAAAGGAAAACTTATTATCTCAGGGATTTTCTGGGGAGCATTATTCTTGGTTTTTCCGGCTTTATATACTCCGGGATTCGATTATGTGATTTCACAGTATTATGAGTGGGTTGCACAATTACAGCTGAAGAATGGCTTGAATTTGTTTGCTGAAGCGCAGAATATTTCTTTGCTGGGAGTTGTCCGTAAATTATCAGGATCGGAGGTTTATAGCGACCTGTGGCTGATCGTTCCGGGACTGGTGCTTTTCTTTATCCCTTATCTGCGGATATCTCAATATAAATATCTTTCCTTTCGCATGATGTTACTGGCTAATGTCTTGCTGTTTGTTGTATTGTTTAGTACGGGTACTGAAGCGAGTGGGTATATCATTGCTATGATCGGAGTTGCCCTATGGTATATCTGTAGTCCTTCGGAACATAAAAAATATAATTACTGGTTGCTGGTGATCACGTTGGTCATCGTGGGGTTGTCGACAACCGAATTAGTACCTCGTGTGGTTCGGGCAGGCTTTATCAGACCGTATGCGTTGAAGGCATGGCCTGTGATTGTCGTTTGGTTGACTGTTTGTTATGAAATGATATTTTTGAATTTTTCCAGAAAACCGCTAAATTAGGCAAAAATATTATTGGAAAGATTTGCTAGCCCTGTTTTGGAGATTTTCCATAAAATATTAAAATCGATTTGAATTCAGATTATTTTCTGATAAACGTTCATTATGTCCTGAGCTATAGCTTGGTCCAGAAAACGTTTAGCGTACTCTTTTCCGGCTGTTCGCATGTGCTCTGCCTGCGAAGGAGTAGTGAGAATCCAGTTTATTTTTTCGTTTAGATCATTTATGTCTTCTGGGTTTATATAGAGAGAATCAGGCCCTCCTGCTTCTTCAAGGCATGAACCTGTAGCGGCAATAACGGGTGTGCCGGAGTTTAAGGCCTCTAAAATCGGAATTCCGAATCCTTCAAAAAATGAAGGGTATATGAAAAGCGAGGCCAGTTGATAAAATGCCGGAAGGTCATTGAATGATACATTGTTCAATATAGTGACTTGTTCCTGCATATTATTTTCTCGGATGTATTGTTCCACTGTTTCTGTATAGGGAGTTCTTCTGCCTATTGCGATTAGACGGATATCTTTCCCTGATTGTTTGAGTGCTTTTACGATAAGCAACAAATTTTTCCGTTGTTCGATGCTTCCTACATTCAGAATGAAATGTTCGGGCAGGTTATATTTGTTTTTTACTTCAGATAGTTTGTTGGACTCTGCCTGTTGTAGGAATGAAACATCGCATCCTTGGTAAACAACATCGATCTTTTCTTCCGGAACTTTATATATCCGGATGATATCTTGTTTAGTCATTTCACTGACAGCAACAATCTTGTCGGCAAGTAGACAGGCTTTCCTGAATTTGAAATTATAAATGTTTCTGTCTATAGTTTTATAAAACTGTGGATAGCGGATAAAAATCAGGTCGTGTATCGTTACAACTGAAGGGATGCCAGCTTTCGACAATCCGAATGGGAGTTCGTTACTTAAGCCGTGAAACAAGGCCGGCTTTTCTTTCTTCAGGTCGCCGATAATACCACAGGATCGCCACCAGGCTTTACCTAAAGAACCTAATATCTCATTTTCCAGATAGTGGAATATCACATTTTCTTGCTCCGGAATAAGTGCCCGCAGATGTTCTTTCCCTTTATCCGGAGAATATAGATGGTAACTGTTTTCGGGATAACTGTTAATCAATGAATTAACAATGAAACGGCTGTAATTCCCTAACCCGGTTGCATTGTGGGTGATTCGTTTTGCATCAAATGCGAGTTTCATGCTTTGCTACTTTTGAAAAGGTTAGATATTCGGATATGGGTAATGACAAAATCGGTTTGAGTAGGAATCTGTGTTTTTCAAAGCCTTTGTGTATTTGATTGATAACGCTAAGAATAGTTTTTTCCAATGTCTTATCACTGTTGTATGTTACAGTGATAATAGTGAAGTCCACAATCTCTTCCATGTGTATGTTATTATGTTACCAGTAACAATTAATAAGTGATCATCAAAGATACTAATAATCTTTTTAATAATAAATATTTTCTATGTAATTATAATAAGGATCTAATTATACAGGAAATATGTTTTTTTACGACCGAAGTCCAGTCAATAGTTGACATTCCTTCTTTTAAAAAGTGTCCTTTTTATCCGGGTTTTCATAGAAATTGGAATGCTAGTGATTACTTTTTATTCAGACTTTTGTTCTTTGGCTTGAATATGCTGTTTAAATTCTTTACAAGTGACAAAAGAGTATTTTTTCTTTAGTAAAAAGGAAATCAAGTCGTCAAGTCGCCTAACCATTCCTTCTCCTGAATGGTTGGTCATAATAAACGGTAATTTCCATTCTTCTTTGTGGGCCTTCAGATTGGTAAACTCCCAAGGATGGAAATAGGTGATGGCGTATCCATCATGTTTTAATGTTCGATAAAACAGCCAGCGGTAAACTTTAGCAGGTAGATTATGATAAGTCAACCAAAACAACGGGAGGCGGAAAGCCGGAGTAACGGACGCTGGGAGCTGCAATACTTTTTCTTTATAAAAATATGTGCGTGGTTTATCCAGATGGTTGTATCTTCCAGGAATGAAAGTCGGATTCAAAGATGAATTGTATGTATAACCGGCGTTTTTAATATCCTTCTCATCGACCGGCATCATGCGTGCCATGCGGAAACCCTCTACTGGTTGTCCGGTCAGTTGTTCAAGAAATTCGCGGGAACGTTGCAGGTCGGTTTTCTCAAATGAAGAATGATAATATCCGTGTGAAGCGATCTCATGTCCACCCTGCAGTATATTCTGAATAATTTCAGGAGCATGGGTTGCAAAATTAGCTGTGCAGAAGAAGGTTGCATGTACCTGATATTTGTCCAGACAGGCTAATATTTTTCTGGTGCCTTCGATAGAAACCGCCATCTGTTGTTCGAATGGCAAGTTTATTCCATGTTCTTGAGGAACATCAAATTCTTCAATATCAAAACTGAGTAAAATCATTTGCTGAATAAAATTGAAAGAAAGTTTGCCATTTCACGCTTTAATACATTGAAACCCATATCAGAAACGGTTAATCCGTCTCTGATACGTGATTGTACGGCTTGTATGTTTATTTTTTTCTGTTGCCCTTTATATATAAATTCGGTATCGAACAGGAAACTGTTAACTTTTGTTGATAAAAAAACCGTTTTTCCAGTCTGGTTGAATCCTTTCAATCCTCCCTGCGTATCGCGTATTTTTAAGCGGAGAAAAATAGCATTGCACAGATGGGATGATTCAGAAAGGAACCGGCGGAAGGGCGGCAGGTTTTTCTGATAGTTCCTGTCTCTTGTAGCGACAACTATATCGGCACCTTTGAGCAGGCTATTGATTACCTCCTTAAAAGAGTCGTCGGTATAAGGAAAGTCGTAGTCTGTATATATGATATATTCAGACCGGGTCTGTTGTACCGCTTTGCGTAATGCGTATCCTTTCCCTCTGTTAGGGCGATAATCGATTATCTGGATGCCGGGGATTCCTTGTTCCAGCGCGGCAACGGTTTCCGGTTCATATCCACGTCTTGAACCGTCACTTACAATAAGCAAGTGGAAATCTATGGGACTAAATAAGGATTGTATCTCTTTGAATTTCCCTATAACCTTTTGTTCCCATCCTGGCGGTGGGTTATAGCATGGTAGAATAATATCTATCTCAGTTCTGTCATTCATCTTCTATTTCTTTGTCAACACATAGGTAAACAACCGTTGCTTGTAAATATCGGGTACAAAGATATGACAATTAATTATTTATATTTGCATTTAAACTAATTTGTACGCATCTTGACAGATCTTAGCAGTATTGGCCTATAAAACAATTTATAGAAATAAGTTGTATCTTTGTCAACCTTATAGAATAGAAAGGAATAATTGAGTAAATGGAAAATATAAAGCTCGGAATTATAGGTTTGGGATATGTCGGATTGCCGTTGGCACATTTGTTTGCAACCCGGTATCCGGTGATCGGTTTTTGATATCAGGCAGGATCGGGTAAATGCCCTAGAGAATTAGGTAGCTTAATTCAATTTTTGTAGTCTGTTGTATTGATATCATCTTTTTCTTAAACGACCTCTTATCCTTGATTGGAGAGTCTGAGTTTATAGTAACAGTGTTTACAAAACTAGATAAAGTTTTGAAACATTCCAATTAATTGAAATGATATTCCCTAAAAACAATGGAATATATTATCTTTGTTCCCTCTAGACTGCTTTCCTATAACTGGCAGTTTTTATAGGTATGGAAAAGAAATCAATTGTTTTGGTAACAGGTGGAGCCGGCTTTATCGGTTCGAACTTATGTGAGTTTTTACTGGATGAAGGTTCTCAGGTTGTTTGCCTGGATAATTTCTCTACAGGGAAACCGGAAAATATTCAGAAACATTTTACAAATCCCTCTTTTCGATTGGTAGTAGGCGATATACGGAACCCGGAGGATTGCCGGAAAGCTGTGGAAGGTGTCGACTATGTGTTGCATGAAGCGGCTCTGGGATCGGTTCCTCGGTCCATTAAAGATCCGGTTACTACAAATGCTGTAAATATCAGTGGTTTCTTGAATATGCTGGTAGCAGCCCGTGATGCAGGGGTTAAACGTTTTGTTTACGCTGCAAGTTCTTCTACGTATGGTGATTCTGCATCATTGCCAAAGGTGGAAGAGGTTATAGGAAAACCGCTGTCACCCTATGCCGTGACTAAATATGTAAATGAATTATATGCGGATGTATTTTCCAAAACCTATGGAATCGAATGCATCGGACTGCGATATTTTAATGTGTTCGGACGGAGACAGGACCCGAATGGAGCTTATGCTGCCGTTATTCCTCTTTTTGTGAAACAACTGATCGATCATCAGTCGCCTGTGATCAATGGAGACGGTGAATATTCCAGGGATTTTACCTATATTGAAAATGTAATCCTGATGAATAAGCTGGCATTGACCACTCAGAACAAAGAGGCTGTAAATACGGTATATAATACGGCTTTCGGTGAGCGGACCACCTTGAATCAGTTGGTTGGTTATCTGCAGGAATATTTGAGTGAGTTTGATCCGGAAATAGCGAAAGTAGAAATTAAACATGGTCCGAATCGTTTGGGAGATATTCCACATTCGCTGGCCTCTATCGATAAAGCTAAAAGATTGTTGGGATATCAGCCTTCTTTCAGTATGAGAGACGGCTTGAAGGAAGCTGTTCGTTGGTATTGGCAAAATCTGAAGTAATCAGCAGAAAGGAAGAAATTATGGGAAATATAAAAATAGCAGTAATCGGATTGGGTTATGTCGGTTTGCCGTTGGCACGCTTGTTTGCCACCAAATATCCGGTGATCGGTTTTGATGCGAAAGAGAGCAGAGTCGTTGAGCTAATGTCCGGTCATGACTCGACATTAGAAGTGGATGATGCTATACTGCAATCAGTGCTTGTGAATGATTTGCAAAGTATGACCGGGAACGGGCTGTATTGTTCCAGTAAACTGGAAGATATTGCGTCCTGTAATTTTTATATCGTATGTGTACCGACCCCGGTCGACCGTCATCATAGTCCCGACCTGACACCTTTGTATAGAGCCAGTGAGACTGTAGGAAAGGTGATCGGTAAAGGTGATATAGTCGTGTTTGAATCGACTGTTTATCCAGGTGTGACGGAAGACGAATGCGTGCCGGTTATAGAGAAAATATCCGGTCTGAAGTTCAACGAAGATTTCTTTGCCGGTTATTCTCCCGAACGTATCAATCCGGGTGACAAAGAACATACTGTCGAGAAAATAAAGAAGGTAACTTCCGGTTCTACTCCGGATATAGCTATCGTGATCGATGATGTTTATCGTTCCGTTATTACAGCAGGAACTTTTTGTGCCTCCAGTATAAAGGTGGCAGAGGCAGCTAAGGTGATAGAAAATTCACAACGTGATATCAATATTGCTTTTGTGAATGAACTATCGAAAATATTCAATCTGATCGGTATCGATACCAGTGAAGTCCTGGCTGCTGCTGCGACAAAATGGAATTTTCTACCTTTTAAACCAGGTCTTGTCGGTGGTCATTGCATTGGTGTCGATCCTTATTATTTGGCGCAGAAAGCCCAGGATTACGGATATCATCCGGAAATCATATTGGCTGGCCGTCGTATGAATGACAGTATGGGAGAATATATTGCCAATCAGGTTATCAAGGCTATGATCCGGAAGGATATACCGGTACGTAATGCCGAAGTGCTGGTATTGGGGATTACCTTTAAAGAAAATTGTCCTGATGTACGCAATACCAAAGTGTTTGATGTTGTGAAAGCGCTTCAGGATTACGATATCCGGGTTACTGTATACGATCCCTGGGCAAAACCGGAAGATGTACGACGGGAGTATGGTTTGGAAGTAATGAATACTTTACCCGGTAAAAAATTCGGTGCGGTTGTCCTGGCTGTGGCACATAAAGAGTTTATGAATCTGGATATTCATTCTTTGATACAGGAGAATGGTGTGGTTTATGATGTAAAAGGTTGCATCGACCCGAAATTGGTAGACGATCGTTTATAAGGGGAAAAATATGGAGTACCAGATTAATCCGAAGTATGCCTATTTGGAAAAAGAGATATTGTCTGTCCCTATACGCTTTGACAAGGAAGGAGAATTGATCTATAAGGGACGAAATATACTTAAGGTATTAAATATAGGAGGGATACGTATGTGTATTAAATCCTTTAAATATCCCCATATCATCAATAAAGTGGCTTACGCCTATTTCCGGAAGTCGAAGGCTGAACGTTCCTATCTGTATGCCAATCGTTTTGTTGAACTGGGTATTGGGACGCCTGAACCGGTCGCTTATATTCTTTTCCGGGACAAGGTGGGATTGACATATAGTTATTACATCTCTCTGCAATTGGATGATGTATCTACTCTGCGCGGACTATTTTTGCTACCGAAAGAAGAGCAGATAGAGGCTTTCCGGGCTTTTACTCGCTTTACTTATGATTTTCAACAGAAAGGGGTCTATTTTATTGATCATTCTTTAGGTAATACATTAGTTAAAAAAGATGATGATGGAGTATACCATTTCTGGTTGGTTGACCTCAATCGTACGCAGTTTGAAGTTGTTTCTTCCTGGAAAGGATTAAAAAATCTCTCAATGCTGGAACTACCGGAGTTTTTATTGCGGACTATCGGTGAAGAATATGCATTGCTCAACCATGAGGATAAGGAGGAAATGGTGAAAAGATTGATCCTCTTTACAAAAGCTCATAACGAGCATGTAAAGAGGAAAGGTTTTATTCGGAATACACGTCGGATGATCAAACGTCGTTTGTTTTCATAAGGTACTCCTGTATCCGTAAAGCCAGCTGATGCCAGTCAAATTTCTGTACATGTTTATAAGCATTTTGTCCGAGGCGAGTACGTAATGCTTCATCTTCAATCAGTTTCTTTATTTTTCGACGGAACAGGAATACATATCGTTTGGTAAGTAGACCGGTTTCATTATCGATCAGTAAATCCTTTGTGCCAGCTTGGGTTGCAATTACCGGTAGCCCACAAGCCATAGCTTCGCAGACTGTGTTTGACCAGCCGGCGTGACGTTCTGCTGCTACGAACAAATCCCCCCGGTTGAATAATTCACTGTTCTTTTCAAAAGGATGATTTTGTATGAATTCAAAAGGGACAGTAGTTGAAAAGTTATCTATCAACTGTTGGGCTTTTTCGTTGACTGCCGTATCAAATAGCAGCAAACGAATGTTATATCCTTTCTTGTAGAGTTTCTCGCATGCTTTGATAATATATTTGGTACCTTTCACTCGTTCAACCAAACGTCCATATGCGACAATACAGAAAGGACGGCCTTTTACTGTGTAGCTTGTTTTCGAACTATAATTAGCAGTGTTTACCCCTCCCAAAGCCTTGAATGCTTCAATACTGTATTTCTTTTTATCGTGTAGATAAATATTAGTAGAGCAAGCAAATATCTCAATATTCTTCTGTTTTAAGATTGGACGGAGATTTTCAGTGATCCGGACATGGTAGAATATTCTGCGTTTTGTGTTCGCATTGATCAGCTCATTTAGAAACTTCGTTTCAGTAGTGAACAAGGCATCGATTTCATCTTTTTGTAAATCGGCAAAAGTTTTCGTCTCTCCTTTGAAATCATACCAGTCGGGTGACTTTCCTTCGATGGTATAAACAGTAAAGCTGTGTCCGAGTTCAATGAAAATATTTCCTAATTCCAGAAAACGTTTTACACCTCCGTATAATTTTGTATGGGGTAAAATAACTCCTAGATTCATATTTGTATAGTTAATTATATTTTATTTCCACAGTTTTTTAGCATGCCCGTTGTCTTTAAAAGCGGAAAGTGCTTTTTTCAGGCGACTACGGAAAATATCTTTTTGAAGTGATATTATATGGGGCTTCCCTACTAATTTTGGTTCAAAAGGTTCACCTCGGCGTAAAATATTCCGTATGAAAGATGCGGAAGTAATACCCCATTTAGAAAGGAATTGCTGACTTCCATTATTTTTCTTTACCCGACCGGTTGAAACCGATTCGAAATGATAAACACGACTTGCGGATAATCCTTTGAATAACCGGATACCAGCCATCCATAATTTAGCTGAAAAATCAGGGTCACTGTACATACCCGGTGAAAATTCAATGCTGTAACCGCCGACCAGGTCCCAGATATCTTTGTGTACAACATTGGGTGGCCAGGTAGAGCCAAACCAATCAGAGTGTGGTAAAAGTTGATATTTATCCAGCAATTCCTGTTCCTTAAATGTCTCTACGTTTTCTCCGAAATTGGCAGGAGCTATCACGCTTTTACAAAAGAAAGGACGAGGTTGGATCAAAGTAGCCGAAAGAAAGAATTTGTTATCCGGAAGTTGTTGTATTTCTTCCCATAGAAACTTGTCCCAATCAGGACACGCGTACATATCGTCATTCATATAAAGAATGTAGTCGGTTTTGACTTTGGCTCGTAATGAGTTTAGTGCCCAACAAACTCCGACATTTTCTTTATTATGTATATATTCGTAATTTTGTGTCTCTAACCAATCGGTAGTGCCGTCGGACCCTTCGTTGACATAAATCAGTATTTGATGCCTGTAAGTCGAGTTCTTTTCAATACTTTTCAAGCATAGTTTCAGATAGGCAAGATTGTTCCAGGTTGGAATAAGGATTGAAAAGAGTTGATCGTTTGGAGCCATAGATTCATGTACATAAGTTATTTCCTTCATTTCTGTTCACAAAGATAGGACATTTATCTTGAATCATATTTGAAAATATATTGTACTTTTGTTCATTTGATAAAAAGATATGATAATTTGAGGAAAATATATTGATGAGAATAAGCTTTTTTTAGTTTATGTTTATGCATACCAGGCCATGCCAATTTTTTACTGACCCATTATCAGGTGCTGGACGGTGGAAAATGGGCGGATGATTGCCTGTAAATGAAAGATTGATAAATATATTTATATGATTAGATGAATTCAATAAGGATATATGAATTGTTTGAGAAACTTCGTTATCATTATGAAGATGAGGTGATTGAATTTAAAAAGGCAGAGAATAATTTTGACTTTGATGATCTTGGTAAGTATTTTTCGGCTCTTAGCAATGAGGCGAATCTAAGAAACCAAGAATTTGCCTGGCTCGTTTTTGGAGTTCATGATAAAACCCGTGAGGTGGTAGGTACATCTTATAAAAATAGTTCAGTCTGTTTACAAAGGTTGAAACAAGATTTGGCGCAACATACAATTGGAAATAATACATTTCGTGAAATTTTTGATCTGCAAATAGAGGGAAAACGGATATTGTTGTTCCAAATACCAGCAGCTCCTAATGGTATTCCAATTGCATGGAAAGGGCATTTCTATGGCAGGCATGGGGAAAGTCTTGTCGCGCTTGATATGAATAAATATGATGAAATTCGTCGCCAAACTATTGTTGAAGATTGGTCCTCAATTATTATACCAGAAGCTACTATTGAAGATCTGGATAAAGCTGCTATTGTTAAAGCTCGCATCGAATTCAAAAAGCGAAATCCAAAATATAATGAAGAGGTAGACGAATGGTCTGATGCAATGTTTCTTAATAAAGCAAAGCTGACAAAAGGAGGGAAGATAACGAATGCGACCATTGTACTTCTAGGTAAAGAAGAATCCGAACATTTTATTAATCCCGCAGTGGCAAAAATTCGTTGGAACTTAAAAACATTGGATAATCAGGATAAGGATTTTGAGATTTTTTCTATTCCATTTTTACTGGCAGTAGAAGAAGTCTTTAAGAAAATTAGAAATTTAAAACTTCGTTATATATTAGATGAGAAAAGTTTGTTTCCGGAAGAGTTGTTGCGTTACGAACCTTTCAATATCAGAGAGCTGATTCAAAACTGTATAGCTCACCAAGATTATACAAAAGGAGCAAGAATAAATGTTGTGGAATTTGAGGATGATCATTTAGTCTTTTCCAATTATGGAAGTTTTATTCCTTGCTCAGTAGAAACTGTTATAGAAAATGATTCTCCGGAGGAGTATTATCGTAATCCATTTTTAGTAGAGGCTATGAGAAATTTGAATATGATAGATACACAAGGTGGCGGAATCAGAAAAATATTCAATTTCCAACGTAGCAGGCTTTTTCCTATGCCGGATTATGACTTATCTAATGATAAAGTGAAGGCGACTCTTACAGGACGAATTATTAATGAAGATTTTGCTCATATTTTGTATAACAACCCTAAGCTGTCTTTATCGGATATCATGGTACTTGATAAAGTACAAAAGAAACAGCCTGTTTCAGTAGAAGAATACAAAAAGTTTAAAAAGATGGGATTTATAGAGGGGCGTAAGCCTAATATTTACCTTTCCTCCAAAGTGTTGGCTTTGACTGATGATGAAAGATTAAAAGCTCAGTATATAAAGAATAAGAGTTTTGATGATAACCATTTTAAAGAGTTGATATTATCTTATTTGAAAGCTTATCATATCGGGACAAAAGCTGCTTTAATTGAATTATTAATAGATAAGCTATCAGATAGTTTGAGTGAGGAACAGAAAGTTAAGAAAGTGACAAATTTGCTTTCTGCCTTAAAGCGTGAAGGTAAAATCAAAAGTCTAGGATATTCTAAATGGGGTTTAGATTAGAATTCTAAATGATACTTGATTAAAAGAAACTTCTATTTAATTTATTGAATTTCAATTAGTTGGTGCTAGGATGTGAGTTGGTGATTTAGAATTCTGTTAGAATTCTTATTTCTTTAATAGACTGAGTTAATAATTAAAAGATTTTATGAAATGAAAACGAACATACTTTTTATTCTTCTGGGCTTATGTTTGTGTATGCCGGCTAATGCCGATGATTGGCGGGATAAAACACCTTTGTTGAAATATGCTCCCCGATATTTTGGACCGAATGCATTCCCATTTCCTGAGTTGATGGGGGGGAAACTTCCTTCACGGTGGGAGGTGGAATTGAGAGGTGAATATCATAAAATGACGGGTGATAAAACGAAAGATGTTTTTGCCCGTTTGTATATTCCAATAGCCAAAGGACGTGCAGGTGTATCGCTTTACGGAGTGATACAGGAATGGTATGAAACATCGCCGGAGGTTCGGGATGAGCGTAATGCGGTGGATGTGAAATCTCCGATTCCCTGTCATGGCGATTTTATATTAACCTGCCATTATCAGGTACTGAGCAGCGAGAAATGGGTGGATATTGTAGCAAATGCAACATTGAGAACAGCCAGTGGTGGCCGTCTGTGCGATGCCCGTTACACTGATGCAGCAGCTTACTGGTTCGACTGTAATATCGGACGTACGTTATGGCAGGATCCGGAAACAGCAGCTTCGATCCGTGTACAGGGGATGGCAGGTTTTTACTGTTGGATGACGAATGACCTGGTGCATCGTCAAAATGACGCTTTCACATATGCGATCGGGGCACAGGCTACTTTTCGTGGTTTTACTCTGAATTGCGACTATACAGGTATAAAGGGTTATAGAGGTGACGGGGATAAGCCGATGATTCTTCGTACAAAGTTGAATTATGAGATCAAGAAAAATATAATCTCTTTCGGCTACAAACATGGCATACAAGATTATCTGTACGACAGTTTTTCGTTGGCCTATATTCGCTGTTTCTGATGGAATAATAAAAATAAAGAACTAATAGCGAATATTTTATCTCATAGAAGGAATTTTTACCTAACTTTGTTACGCCCGTAACTGTTACGGGCGTAACAAGAAGTGATAAAGATGAAGTTTTATAATAGAACAAATGAATTAGCAGAGCTGCAGCGAATACAGGATTTATCGTTCAGCGATCATTCCCGCTTTACGGTAGTTACCGGACGGAGGCGTATAGGTAAAACAAGTCTTATAATGAAGGTGGTAGAGGGGTTGCCGACGATTTATCTTTTTGTCGGTCGTAAAAGTGAAGCAACGCTTTGTTCGGAGTTTATTCCGGTTATATCCCAATCACTTGATACTTTTGTTCCGGCAGAAATTCGTACGTTTCGTTCGTTGTTTCAATACTTAATGGAGTTGGCTTCTTCCCGGTCGTTTAATCTTGTGATCGATGAGTTCCAGGAATTTTATAATATCAATGAATCGGTATATAGTGATATGCAAAATATCTGGGATTCGTATCGGAAAAAGTCCCGTATGAATTTGATCGTTTCAGGTTCGATTTATTCATTGATGGAGAAAATATTCCGGAGTTCCAAGGAACCGTTGTTTGGCAGGGCTGACAATATTATAAAATTATCAGCATTCGATCTGTCTACCTTGAAAGAAATTATGTCTGATTACCGGCCGGAATATACTCCGGATGATTTGCTTGCCTTGTATACTTTTACGGGTGGAGTTCCCAAATATGTCGAACTATTCTGTGACAACAGGGCTTTGAGTGTAGATGAAATGATTTCATTCATGGTTCGGGAGAATTCCTCTTTTACGGATGAAGGGAAAAATCTGTTAGTAGAAGAGTTCGGGAAAAACTATGCCATTTATTTTTCTATTTTAAGTGCTATCTCCGGAGGAATCAATACACAGCCCGAAATAGAAGCGGCATTGGGAGACAAAAGTATCGGGGGACAAATCAAGCGGTTGATTGAAGATTACAATATCATCGTTCGCCAACGACCTATATTGGCTAAAGAAGGAAGCCAAACTGTAAGATACGAAATACAGGACAACTTTATCCGGTTTTGGTTCAACTATTTCGATCGGTACCGTTCATTGATAGAGATAAAGAATTTTGTTGGTTTGAGAACTATTATTCAATCAGATTATCCGACATATTCAGGTAAAATGTTAGAGAGATATTTCAAAAAACAATTTGCGGAAAGTTTTCAATACCGCGCAATTGGTTCGTGGTGGGAGACAAAAGGCAACCAATATGAAATAGATATTGTCGCTTTGAAACTGGAAAAGAATCAAGCTGTGGTGGCAGAAGTGAAACGTCAGAAAAAGAACTTTAAACCAGAGTTATTAGCTTCAAAAGTTGAACATCTGAAAAATAAACTTCTGCCTGGATATAAGATTGAAACATATTGTTTGTCATTGGATGATATGTAGGGAACGTTTGCATTGATTTTACGAAATACTTTCATCATTTTCGTCCGAAATCCGCCGGAATCTCTCCCCATTCGGATGTTTCCCATTTTAATATGGTGGTTGTATATGTGTTTGTATTCAGCCATTTCTCAGCTCGTTCGATCAGGTCGAAGATCTGTTCATTGACTGGTTCGCGTTCCAGCAATGTTTTGCATTTTTTCTTTTTTACCCAACTGATCGCATTACGGCTGTCCGAATAAATAGGAAGGTTACTTCCTTTCTGCTTTAACAGGGCCAGACCATGTACGAGCGCAAGGAATTCACCGACATTATTTGTTCCTTTCTTGAGAGGACCGATATGAAAGATTTCCTGCCCGGTTGCTGTATAAACACCCCGGTATTCCATATCCCCCGGGTTACCGCTGCAGGCAGCATCGACGGCGAGACTCTCATTGATCGGTTTCCCGACAGGAGCTTTCGGTGCCAGATTGGCGGCAGCTTTGGCTGACGAAGCGGCTTTCAGGTAATGAGTATATCCCTTCTCGAAAGCTTCGACGGCTTCTTCGCGAGTCTCGAACGATTTGTATTTTGCGCCTTCCTGCCCTTCTACCTGCATTTTGCACTCCGCCCAGTTGTCGTAAACACCCGGGTTTAGTCCTTTCCAAACTACGTAATATTTATTTTTCGCCATCTCTGTTTTCTTAGGATATGAATTGCAAAGGTAATATTTTGTTACTTTTCTATTGAAAGAAAAGTAATGAAGAAAAAAAACTTTACATTTGCGGTAAACAATCATATACGAAATGAAGCGTATTTTTTTGATAGGTTATATGGGAGCCGGAAAGACAACGGTCGGTAAAGACCTCGCCAAACGAATGGGACTCTCTTTTATAGACCTGGACTGTTATATCGAAGCCCGTTACCATAAAATAGTCGGGCAGATATTTGCTGAAAAAGGGGAGGAGGCTTTCCGTGATATCGAACGGCGGATGCTCCATGAAGTGGCCATGTTTGAAGACGTATTGATCTCTACAGGCGGCGGCGCTCCCTGTTTTTTTGATAATATGGAGTTTATGAACGAGACAGGGACCACTGTTTATCTGAAGGTCTCGGTGGAAGAACTGGCAAAGCGGCTTGAAGTCTGTAAATCGACCCGGCCCGTGCTGAAAGGACGTTCCGGCGATGACTTGATTGCATTTATAGCCGAAAGCCTGGAGAAAAGAACTCCTTATTATATGAAAGCTTCAGTCGTATTTGATGCCGAAGTGATGTTGACGGAGACGGATGTACATGAAATTTCGGAAGCATTGGAAAAAATATTATAACCTAATAACGTAAGTCAGTTGTCGGACTTGCCGACCGTAAAATCGTATTATGGAAGCAACAGGAGGCAAGCAGCCCCAGGGTGCGTATATTACCCAGGAGTTGTTGAAAGAATTAAATAAGATAAGTAATCGGTTACTGATTGGTATCCCTTGTGAACGGAAAGAAGGAGAAAAACGCTTGGCGCTTACTCCCGAGGCTGTTGACATGCTGACCGATCGCGGACATCGCGTATTGGTAGAGTCAGGTGCCGGTCTGGGAATCAATTACTCCGACAATCATTATTCCGAAGCTGGTGCCGAAATCGTCGCTACCCCGGCGGAGGTTTTCCAGGCGGATATAATTCTGAAGATACTCCCTCCGTTGCCGCAGGAGATCCTGTTGATGAAGCCCCGTTCAACTGTCTTTTCTATGGTTCAGCTGAATCTCTTTGCTCCGGAGGCCTTTGAATTGATGATGGCTAAGCGGATCACGGCTATAGCTTATGAACTGATGTCGGACGATCAGAAAAGGTGCCCTGTCCTGAATGTGATCTCAGAGATAGAAGGGACCGCTTCCATTACCATTGCTTCTGAATTACTCAGTAATACCCAGGGAGGAAAAGGGATTCTATTGGGAGGTATTCCCGGTGTATCACCTACTGAAATCGTGATCGTCGGGGCCGGAAATGCCGGAACTGTTGCTGCCCGGGCGGCATTGGCACTGGGGGCATCCGTCAAGGTGTTCGATGACGATATCAACAAGCTGCGTACTATACAGCAGGTGTTGGGGCAGGGATTGTTTACTTCCAATTTCCATCCGAACGTATTACATAATGCTTTCCGCACCGCCGATGTTGTGATCGGGGCAATGCGTTATATCAATACACGTTACCGTTATGTGATCGCGGAAGAACTGGTCCGGACCATGAAACGGGGATCGCTGGTGATCGATCTGCGTATCAGCCAGGGGGGGTGTTTTGAAACGACCTGTTGCCTTGCAAAATCCGATCCGACCGTGTTCGAGCAATACGGTGTATTGCATTATTGTATGCCTAATATCAGCAACCGGGTGGCACGTACCACTTCGATGGCTTTCAGTAATATATTTATACCCGTCTTCCTCGCTTTGGGAGATGCCGGAACAGTCCAGAATATGATAAAGGCAGATGATGGCTTTCGTTCAGGGGTTTACATGTATTGTGGAAAACCTGTAAACAATTACGTGTCTAATCATTTTAATTTATCATCAAATAACCTGGATCTATATCTTTCTGCTTTTTAAGTCTCAAAAGTTTTGAACTAGCCAAGTTTATTCTTTACTTTGCGGAAATCTAACTACAAACAAGCGATTAAGCTAATATAAGTAATTATGGCAGAACAAACAAAAGTAACAACGTTGGAAAAGGTTGTAATCCGTTTTTCGGGGGATTCCGGGGATGGTATGCAGTTAACCGGAACGATCTTTTCTAATCTGTCGGCTATTTTCGGAAATGAGATCTCTACATTTCCCGACTATCCGGCGGAAGTACGTGCTCCTCAGGGAACACTGAGTGGTGTATCAGGATTCCAGGTGCATCTGGGATCACGGAAGATCTTTACACCTGGTGATAAGGCGGACGTCTTGGTTGCCATGAACCCCGCCGCTTTGAAAGTGAACGTGAAGCACATCAAACCAAATGCAATTGTCATTATCGATACCGATTCATTCAAAAAGAGTGATCTGGACAAGGCTTTGTTTACAACTGACGATCCGTTCAAGGAATTAGGACTGAACAGTGTACAGGTTGTTGCTGCTCCGATCTCCACGATGGTGAAAGACGGATTGGCAGAATTTGGTCTGGACAACAAATCGGCTCTCCGCTCAAAGAATATGTTTGCTCTGGGACTTGTTTGCTGGTTGTTCGACCGTCCTCTGGAAGAAGCCATGCACATGCTCCAGAATAAATTCGCCAAAAAGCCGGTGATTGCACAAGCCAACATCAAAGCGTTGACAGACGGTTATAATTATGGTCATAATATCCATGCGTCGGTTTCTACTTACCGCATTGAAAGTAAGAAGGCCGAACCGGGATTCTATACAGACGTAAACGGAAACAAGGCTACATCCTACGGGTTGATCGCTGCCGCTGAAAAAGCAGGTTTGCAACTTTTCCTGGGTAGTTATCCTATTACTCCGGCTACTGATATTTTACATGAATTGTCCAAACGGAAAGATCTGGGTGTGATCACGGTACAGGCGGAAGACGAGATTGCCGGTATCTGTACGGCTATCGGCGGAAGCTTCGCCGGTTGTCTGGCTGCTACATCAACTTCCGGTCCCGGTTTGGCGCTGAAGAGTGAAGCGATCGGTCTGGCTGTAATAGCTGAGTTGCCGTTGGTTATCATCGACGTACAGCGCGGCGGCCCTTCAACAGGTATGCCGACCAAGAGTGAACAGACCGACCTGATGCAGGCTCTTTACGGACGTAACGGTGAAAGCCCGCTGGTGGTTGTTGCCGCATCTACTCCGACAGATTGTTTCGATGCTGCTTACTGGGCAGGTAAACTGGCTGTCGAACATATGACTCCGGTGATCCTAATGACAGATGCCTTTATCGCAAACGGTTCGTCTGCATGGAAATTACCTGATCTGGAAAATTATCCGGAGATCAAACCGAATTACGTTTCTAACTACCACGAAGAAAAACCGTGGAAGGCCTATCGTCGTGATAAAGAAAGCTTGGTTCGTTACTGGGCTATTCCGGGAATGGAAGGTTTCGCACACCGTTTGGGTGGTCTGGAAAAAGACTACGAAACGAGTGCTATCTCGACCGATCCGATCAACCACCAGAAGATGGTTACCACCCGTCAGGCTAAGATCGATAAGATTGCCGACTTTATCCCTGAACAGGAAGTGATCGGAGATGCCGATGCAGATCTGTTGCTGGTAGGATGGGGTGGCACATACGGTCACTTGTATGAAGCGATGGAAACGATGCAGGAACAAGGAAAGAAGGTGGCATTAGCTCACTTCAAATTCATCAGTCCGCTCCCGAAGAATACGGCAGAAATACTTTCCAGATATAAGAAGGTGGTTGTTGCCGAACAGAATAACGGACAGTTTGCCAACTATCTGCGTGGTAAGGTTCCCGGATTTAATCCGTACAGATTTAATCGCGTGAAAGGTCAGCCTTTCGTTGTTGCGAGATTAGTTGAGGAATTCACTAAAATATTGGAGGCTTAAAAAATGACAGATATAAAATTCGAACCGAAAGATTATAAAAGCGACCAGTATGTTCGTTGGTGTCCGGGCTGCGGAGACCATGCCGTATTGAACTGCTTACACAAAGCGATGGCGGAAGTAGGAGTGGCTCCTCATAATATGGCCGTTATCTCGGGTATCGGGTGTTCTTCCCGTTTACCTTATTATATGAATACATACGGTTTCCATACCATTCACGGACGTGGTGCTGCGATCGCAACTGGTGTGAAAACTGCTCGTCCCGACCTGAGTGTCTGGTTGATCACCGGTGACGGTGACTGTCTGGCTATCGGCGGTAACCATTTCATCCATGCCGTACGCCGTAATGTCGACCTGAACATAGTCCTGTTCAATAATAAGATCTATGGTCTGACTAAAGGACAGTATTCACCGACGTCCGATCGTGGTTTCGTCTCCAAGAGTTCTCCTTACGGAACGGTGGAAGATCCTTTTGTTCCTGCTGAGCTGGCTTTGGGTGCGCGCGGAAACTTCTTTGCCCGTGTGATCGATGTAGACCTGAAGAATACGACTGAAGTGCTGGCTGCCTCTGCCCGCCATAAAGGTGCTTCTGTTACGGAAGTATTGGTGAACTGTGTAATTTTTAACGACGGTATACACAAAAGTATTGTCGATAAGGAATACCGTGCCGACCGTACGATCTTCCTGCGCCACGGCGAAAAGATGATCTTCGGTAAGGAAGGTAATAAAGGTCTTGTCCTGGACGGACTGAAACTGAAAGCTGTCACGATCGGTGAAGATGGTTATACGATGGATGATATTCTGGTTCATGATGCCCATGAAAAGGATAGTACGCTTCATCTGATGTTGGCTATGATGTCGGATGATATGCCGATCGCCCTGGGGGTTATCCGCGATGTGGATGCTCCGGTGTACGATGAGGCCGTTCATCAGCAGATTGAAGAAGTGCAGTCAAAGAATCCTACCCGTACACTGAAAGACTTCCTGATGAAAGGGGAAGTTTGGGAAGTAAAATAAGAATTTACTGTTATACTGAAACAGGAGGGATGATCGTACGATCATCCCTTTTTTGTTTTATCCATCTTCGTCCATAGGAAAATGAAAAAGTTGATTTTTATCGGAAAAAAGTGAGTATAAATGATCGAAACCTGTGTTTTGAAAGAAAAACGTTATTGGAACAATGAATAAAGATTATACGAAATATACCACGGAAAAGCTGTTGGAAGATGATTTCTTTATCGAATCAAACACTTCTCCGACGCTGGATACGATCAATTTCTGGAAAGGACAGATCGCCGGCGGACTGGATGAGCAGGAATACCAGTTAGCAGTATTCTTTTTACGTTCCATCCGTGTAAAGAAAGAGCAAATGAGTAATGAACGACAGGATTTATTATGGACAAGGATCAAGGATTCGAACAAGATCCTGCAAATGCAACGTAATCGTCGCTTTCGTTCTTTTATATGGATGGTTGCTGCCAGTGTCACTGTTTTGATTATATTCTCTATTTCATATATATATACCAATGTAAACAAAACTCCGGATGTAGAAGCCATTGCCCGGGAAATGGCTGTTACTCCGGAAGCGGATGATATACAATTGGTTTTACCCGATAAGCAGATTCCGATCAGCGGACAGGAATCTCAGATCGAATATGATGCAAAAGGGACGGTGGTCGTTAATTCGGAAAAAATCGCAGATGCGTTTCAAAGCTCTGCTAACTCCTCCAAGCGATCATTGGAGTTTAATCAATTGATTGTTCCGAACGGAAAACGTTCTACCTTGATTTTAGAGGATGGAACCAAAGTCTGGGTGAATGCCGGTAGCCGGATCGTGTACCCGGTGGCATTCGCAGATAAAAAAAGAGAAATCTATGTAAATGGCGAGGTTTTCCTGGAGGTAGCACCGGATAAGAACAGACCTTTTGTCGTAAAAACGAAGGAGATGGATGTACAGGTTCTGGGTACTTCTTTTAATGTAATGGCATACGAAACGGACGAATCGGCATCGGTAGTCCTGGTGACGGGGAGCGTGCAGGTAGATACCAGGGATGATGAAGATTTCCGCCTGGAACCTAACAGGATGTTCTCTTATCATAAGGGAGAATGTGATATAAAGGATGTCAATGTAAATGATTATATCTTATGGAAAGATGGGTTATATACATACAGAAGTGAACATTTGTCGGTAATCCTGGATCGTTTATCCCGTTATTATGGGAAAAAGATCAGTTACAAGTCTGATGTGGCAGATTTAAGATGTTCAGGAAAGCTTGATATGCAGGAGGACCTGGAGGTTGTTCTGGATGGGTTGAGTCAAACAGCTCCGATCCTCTACAAGAAAATAGGTGAGGAGTATATATTAGTCAAAGTAGGTAAATAAATGATTGTGTATTAGGTTATTGTTTTTTGAAGCATATATGTTAACAACTTAAATTTGAAAGCCTATGGAAAAAGTTCGAATGGAATAATAATAGATCTGTAAATGTTTACAAAACCGGATAACACTGCCATGTTATCCGGTTGGATCTTTAAATTAACTAGTTGAAAATAACCATTTAAAAATCAATACAAAGATATGGTAAATAAACGATTCTCCAATTACTGGAGTGTTAAATATCGCATTATGAAAATCGCCGCTATATTCCTGATCTTGGGAATAAATGCAAGTTTGGCTAATGATACTTATTCGCAATCGACGACATTGTCTTTGAAAGCGAACAATAAGACTGTACAGGAAATCTTCTCTGAAATAGAAAAGCAAAGTGAATATGTATTTTTCTATTATGATGGTGTGTTGGATATTAACCGGAAGGTGAAATTGGATATCACTGATCAGACTGTGGAAGTTATATTGAAACAGTTGTTCGAGGGTACGGATAATACCTATGTTATAAAAGACCGTCAGATATTTATTTCTAAGAAAAAGGATACAGGTTTAATTGGTCCGTTGCCACTGAAAGCCCAGAACAAAAGTACTTTTCGGGGTAAGGTGCTGGATGACTTTGGTGAACCGTTGCCGGGAGCTGCTATCCTGGTTGCGGGAAGTACCCGTGGTGTGACGACTGACCTGGACGGCTCTTTCGAACTGGAAGTGAACAAATCGGATAAGTTAGTCATTTCTTATCTGGGAATGGAAGATCAGGAAGTAGTTATCGGTAACCAAAATGATGTTGTGATCAGAATGAAACCTAAAGTAGATGAATTGGAAGAGGTTACCGTTGTTGCTTACGGTAAGCAAAAGAAGGCTAGTGTGATAGGTGCTATATCTACCATTACTTCTGAACAGCTTCAGGTACCTGTGGCGAAGCTGAGTACAAGTCTGGCCGGGCAGATGGCAGGTATTGTAGCCATACAACGTACGGGGGAACCCGGTGCCGGAGCCGACTTCTGGATACGGGGTATCAGCTCTTTCGGGGCAAACAATACACCGCTTATCCTGGTGGACGGGATAGAACGATCGATGGATTTGGTCGATCCGGAAGATATTGCGACTTTTTCTATCTTGAAGGATGCGACAGCTACGGCATTGTATGGAGTGCGTGGTGCAAACGGAATTGTCCTGATCACGACAAAACGGGGAAGGGAAGCAAAACCGGCTATCAATGCCCGGGTGGAATATGGGATTTCCAATCCGACCGTAACACCTAAAATGGCGAATGCCTCCCAATGGATGGACTATTATAATGACATCACATTACAGGGAAATGGTCAATTGGCTTATCAACCGATGAAATATGATAAATATGTCAATCATACGGATCCGGATTTGTATCCGAATGTGGACTGGTGGGATACGACGTTCCGCAATATATCGAATAATATCCGTGCGAATGTCAATGTTTCGGGAGGAGGTAAAAGTGTCCGCTATTATGTTGCCGGTTCGTTTTATAGTGAGAATGGTATTTTTAAACCGGTGAAGAACCCTCAGTATGATCCCCAGGTCGGATACAAAAAAATCAATTTCCGGGCCAATGTCGATATTAATGTGACCCGGTTGACGGAACTGAGTCTTTCGTTGTCGAACCAATATGAAATTAAGAACCGTTTAGGGGTTGCAATGGAAAGTGTTTATGAGAATACATTGGCCGTTCCTTCCGTTGCTGTTGTTCCCGTATTTTCAGATGGTAGCTTGTCCCGCCCTATTGTAGGGACTAATCCTTATCTGGATCTGAACTATACAGGTTATTCTGCTGATTTCTGGAACAATGCTCAATCTTTGATCAGCCTGACACAGGATTTTTCATTTATTACTCCCGGTTTAAAAGGGAATGCAAAATTCTCATGGGATGCCCGTAATGAATCGACTCTGGATAAACGTAAGTCGCCGGTTACATACGATGCTCTGGGAAGGGATAAGGAAGGAAATCTGATTTTACATCAGAACCGCGACGGTAATGATTTTCTTTCCCTGGCTCGCTCTAACAGAGGGGCACAGACCTGGAACTTTGAAACATCGCTTACATACGATCAGTTATTTAATGATGACCATCGGGTGAATGGCCTGTTTTTATTCAATATCCGGGAATATACCAACAACTTCCCGACTGATTATATTGCAGCTTTTGCCAATAGAAATATCGGTATTGCGGGCCGTACAGCTTATTCTTTCAGGGATAAATATTTTGCAGAATTCAATTTTGGTTATAATGGTTCTGAAAACTTCGCTCCGGGAAAACGTTTCGGTTTTTTCCCTTCCGGTGCTTTGGGTTATATGATCAGCAATGAAGATTTCTGGAAACCCCTGTCATCTGTGGTCTCCTTATTGAAGATTAAGGGTTCTTATGGAGAGATAGGAAATGATAAGATCGGCGGTGATCGTCGTTTTGCGTATAATACCGAGATGCAGTATACGGGAGGTTGGAATTTCGGACGTGATCAGGCAAAGTGGATCGGAGGTATCGCAACCGGACATCCCGGTAACCCGAATGTATCCTGGGAAACTGCCAAGAAGACGGATGTCGGTTTTGAATTGGGACTGTTCCATCGTATTAAACTGAGTGCCGATTATTTTAAAGAAAAACGCGAAGGTATTTATATTCAGCAACAAAGTATTCCTTCGGTAGTCGGTATTAACGTGACGCAGTATGTGAATTTAGGTAAGATGCAGAATCAGGGGATAGATATGACGCTGGAATATGAACAGCAGGTAAATGATGAGTTATATATATCCGGACGTGGAAACTTTACCTTTAACCGTAATAAAGTATTGTATGATGATAAACCGAGTCAGCAATGGCCTTATTTGAATGATGTAGGTTTTCCGATGGATCAACATAGGGGGCTGGTTGCTATTGGTTTGTTTGAGTCGGAGAAAGATATAGCGAACAGTCCGACACAAACTTTCGGTCCGGTACGTCCGGGAGATATCAAATACCGGGATATAGACGGGAACGGGATTATCGACTCAAACGACCGGGTTCCGATGGGATATACGACAATCCCTGAGATCAACTATGGTTTCGGTGTGAGCCTGCGATGGAGACGTTTTGATTTATCCGTATTCTTTCAGGGAGCTACCCATGTAGGGCGTATGATCGGAGGAAGCCAGGTGTACGGTAGTGACGGCAGTATTCTGTCTCTTGGAAACTTCTATGAAGAGGTAGCAGAGAACCGTTGGACTGAATGGAATCCGGATCCGAATGCGAAATATCCTCGTATGTGGATGTCGGCCTTTGACAATAATAAGCAACAGTCTTCCTTTTGGTGGCGCGATATGAGCTATATCCGTTTGAAAAATGCGGAGATAGGATATTCATTACCTAAAGAACTGATACAAAAGATAGGTCTTTCGACGATACGTTTTTATATACAGGGTGTCAATCTTCTGACGTTTAGCGGATTTAAATTATGGGATCCGGAACTGAATACCGGAACCGGAGGACTATATCCCCAAATGCGTACGGCTGCCATAGGAATGAATGTTAACTTTTAATTATTAAGCATATGAAAAAATATAAGCATAGATATACAGTAATCAGTCTGTTATGCATGATCGGCATGTTGTTTACCGGTTGTGATGGTTTTCTGGATGTAGAGTTGGATAATCAGATTAAACTGGAGGAAGTATTCAATAAACGTTCCACAACCGAACAATATCTGGCACAAGTGTATGGCTTTGTTCCCCAGACATATAATTGGCATGAAAATGCTGTCGGTGCCAATATCCCCATGAGTGATGAAGCTCTGTTTTCCTGGATGTCCGGATTGGGGTATCATAGTTTTTTGAATGGGACATGGAGTGTCACGACTACCTCCTATGCGATCTGGAAAAATATGTATCAGGCCATTAATCAGGCTACCGTATTTATGAACCACGTAGATGAGTGTGTGGAATTGACCCAGAAAGAAAAAGATATAATGAAGGCGGAGGCTCGTTTTTTGAGAGCTTATTTCTATACACTCTTAATAGATCGGTACGGACCGGTTTATGTTTGGGGAGACCAGGATTCTGATTCCAGTATTCATGCGGAAGATGTTGATCGCCATCCGCTGGAAGCAAATGTGCAGTTTGTGCTGGAAGAATATGATAAGGCCGCAGAGATTTTACCTTTACAGATTACGGATCTCAGTTGGTACGGGCGTGTAACGAAAGGAGTTGTGTTGGCTGCTAAGGCCCGTTTCTTGTTGTATATGGCAAGTCCGCTGTTCAATGGCTGTTCTCTGTATAAGGGAATGCAGAATAAAGACGGAGAATTATTATTCCCGCAGTCACCGGACCTTGAAAAGTGGCAAAAGGCGGCTGATGCAGCTAAGGCTGTTATTGATCTGGGAATTTATGATCTGGTACGGAACACGACAGAAACAGATCCGTTTAAACGGGCAATCCGTTCGTATATGGCGATAACATTGGAAAAATGGAATAAAGAACTTATTTGGGGACAATGGCAAACTGATGGAATGTTCATTGTTGTTCGTTGTAATCCTCCCCAGTTCTGTAAGACCGGTTATGGTGGATATTGCCCTTCTATCCGTTTGGTCGATACTTATCCTATGGCTGCTTCAGGGCGCTTCCCTGTCACGGGATATAATGCGGATGGTTCTCCGGTTATAGACTCGAAATCCGGTTATGTGGAAGATGGTTTTAAGGATAGTTATAAACATCCGTTGGATACTTTCCTGCTTGTAAAAGCACATAACAGTTGTGTCGGGCGTGACGCTCGTTTTTATGCTTCTGTTTTAGCGAATGGATTCCCGTGGCTGAATCCGGCGATGAGAAAAGAGGCTGTTACATTTTTTGATGGAGGTACTTCTTCCTATTCAGGTAGTGGCGATTGCGTGAAGGTCGGATATTCCTGGCGCAGAATGACCGACCCGACTTTGAATACGGACCAGGGGAACTGGGGGCAATTGGTCGCTCCGATCTTTCGTTTAGGTGAGATTTATCTGAACTATGCGGAAGCCTGTAACGAAAAACCGAACCGGGATGAGGCCGAAGCTTTGAAGTATATCAACCTGGTCCGTGAACGTTCCGGTTTGAATAAACTGGAGGATGCTTATCCGGAAGTCAAAGGAAATAAAAACTTACTTCGTGAGCTTATACAGAAAGAACGTATGGTCGAATTGGCATTCGAGACACTCCGGCTACCGGACCTTCGCCGGTGGATGACCGCTAAAGATGTTCTGAACGGAAAAGTATGGACAAGGAATGTCGCTGCGAAAAATTATGAAGACTCATGGCACAGGACAACGTCTATCTGGGCTTCAGGAGACAGGGTATTCACAGACAAAAATTATCTGTTCCCTATTCCTCAGGAGCAATTGAATGAAATGCAGAATTTGACACAAAATTATGGTTGGTAATAAAAAATGAAGAATATGAAATTCAAATATAATATATTTCTGATGGCCTTATCGGTATTCTCGTTGTGGTTTGTTTCATGTGACGAATACAGGGATGCGGATGAATTGGATGATCAGCTTTATCTGCAAAAATCAGGGTTGCTGGAAGCTAAGGTCTTTAATTGGGGTACTTTTACCTATGAACTGCCTGTGATAAAGAGTGGTAAAGGAAATCATTCCGCAACCGTCCGCCTGTCGGTGGATGAATCCATTTTGGCTGCTTATAACGAAACGAACGGTACCGATTATAAACTGATGCCGGATAATTGTTATTCGCTGAAAGAGGGGAGTTTATCTTTTACGGAAGATGATTACAGAAAGTTCTTTCTGATTGATTTTGATCCCGCCTCCCTGACTGATCTGGGCAACGATGGTTTGCAATATGTACTGCCCTGTTTGTTGGTGACCGATAACGCGGATATTCGGATCGCAGAGGAGGATAAGGCGCAGATTCTGATCAAGCCTTCTGTTTATCAGCCTTATATCGGTTTCGAAACTCCGGGTATATACAGGACGGGATCTGAGTTCAGTATAAAAACGGATGATGATGATGTTCTGGTCATTTATCCTAAGGTACAGGTCAATTATTATAATGACTGGGATATTTCTTATGATGTTGAGGTCAATTCAGCTGCACTGGATGAATATAACGGTTCCCTGAGTGCAGGTGCCCGAAAATATAAATTACTGCCGGAAGGTGCGTATACGATAGATCGTTCGACTTGTATCCTGAATAAGAACCGGGATTATGAATATCTAAAGATCACATTGGAGGAGAAAGCATTTAAAGTAGATGAAAATAATTATGCTTTCGGGTACTATGCCCTTCCTCTCAAAATAGCTTCTGTCTCAAAGTACGGAATCGATCCGGAGGCGGATGTTACAATCTATCCGATCTCTATCCAGCCCCCGGTTATGGAGAAAACCGACTGGACGATAGAAGAGTGTAATTCTATTATTACGGATGAAGTCGAGAACGCTTCGTCGATGGATATACCGGATAATCTACTGGATAATAATAATAACACTTATTGGTGTACAAGGGCTATTAAGCCGATAGAATTTCCTTATTATGTCACTATAAATTTGCAGGAGAGTTGTAGTTTATATCGTTTGGGATTCCAGTTGCCGGAAGATGAATCACTGGGAAATATCAAATCAGGCTATTTTGAAGTTAGCACAGATGGTGAGACTTGGACAAAAATTGTAGATTGGAGCCGCAAAAGCAATCTGGAGAATCGTTCAATGGAACTGGATTTCTCAATGCAACAAGCCAATTATATCCGTTTTGTTATTACGGATGCATTTGAATATGCAGATCCGGCATTGGGTAAAGCAAGTGGTGCGGTTTGCCAGGTTGCAGAGATTAATGGTTGGGGTATTTAATAACAGATGTTATGTCAAATAGAAGAACTTTTATTAAACAAATGATGGCTGGAGGTATATTATTACCTTCAGCTCCCCAACTCCTGGCGGAGGGAAACTCTTCCGGAGTGGTTGGAAATGGGGAATCTGTCGGTTCCCGCGAGATACGCATTGCTTTAATCGGTAAAGGCGGAATGGGGACTGCTGATGCGAATTGTGCTTTACGGGTACCAGGGGTAAAGATCACGGCCGTATGTGATGTTTATGAAACGCGTTTGGAGGATGCTAAAAAACAGTGGGGAAATCATATTTTCACAACAAAAGATTATAATGATATTCTGAAACGCAGTGATGTCGATGCCGTACTGATCGGAACTCCCGACCATTGGCATCAACCCATTGCCATTGCTGCCATGAAAGCTGGTAAGCATGTATATTGTGAAAAACCGGTTATCCATAAAATCAGTGAGGCAGAAAAACTGATCGATGCGCAACGGGTAAGCGGTGTGTATTTTCAGGCCGGGAGTCAGGGTATGGCTTCTTTAGGGAATAGAAAAGCCCGGCAACTGTTGCGATCCGGGGCTATCGGCAAAGTCAATTTTATAGACGGGCAGTTTACGGGTGCTCCGGGAACATTGGGATATTATCCGGTAGCTGATAATGCTTCTGAAAAAACAATCTGGTGGAAACGGTTCTTAGGAAATGCACCTAAGCATAAATTCGATCCCCAACGTTTCTTTTATTGGAGGAACTGGAAAGATTACGGAACCGGCATTGCCGGAGATCTATTCGTGCATGTGCTGGCAAGCCTTCACTATATAACTGATGCTATTGGTCCGGAAAAAGTTTATACGACAGGTGGTATCCGGCATTATACAGACGGATACCGGGATACTCCTGATGTGATGCTTGCTTATCTGGATTATCCGGACAGGGAGGATCTGGGAGCATTCACCGTACAGTTGGGTGCAAACTATGTCGACGGTGTTTCCCGTAAATGGGGAAGTATGGACTTTCGTATTGTCGGTTCGGAAGGAACTCTCGATGTGGCATGGGATAAGGTCACTTTAAAAACGTTGCATAAGGCTGATACGGCCTTCTTGCAAGCATTGGAGCCGATAGGACAGGGGATCGATACGCCGGTTGTCAAATCGGAAAAGGAGATAGAATTCATTGCTTCATCGGATTATAAGGGTGGGCATTATGATCATTTTGAAAACTTTTTTACGGGTATCCGTAATAAAACCCCGCTTATTTGTGATGTCATGTTTTCTGTAAGATCTGCTGCTCCGGCTTTGTTAAGTTATGAAAGTTATGAACGGGGAGAGGCTGTTTATTGGGATGCTGAGAATCTGAAAGAAAGAAAAAATAAACTTTAAAAGGAGATTTGTCTATGAAAATTATAGGATATGCAGTCTTGTTGTTGCTAATAAGCTGTCCTTTGTTCGCATCGAATCCGGTTCTTCCATCGACAGCGGAAACAGTTGTTCCATACCGGTTATCGGAGCAGGAGAAGAAGGATGGTTACCGGTTGTTGTTTGACGGAACTACTCTGGATGGATGGATTAACAACTCTGATGAGTATATATTGGAAAACGGTTGTATTGCTAAAAAAGCCTCGGGATTCGGTAATCTTTATTCGGAGGATAGTTACTGTAATTTCGTATTGAAATTTGAATTTCAACTGACACCCGGAGCTAATAACGGATTGGGTCTTCGGCATATCATAGTTCCGGAAGGTTATTTGGGTATGGAACTTCAGATACTGGATAATGACGATCCTCAATATAAGGACCTGAAGCCCTACCAGTATCACGGAGGTTTATATAATTATGCTCCGGCCAAGCGCGGGTATTTAAAACCGGTGGGCGAATGGAATCAACAGGAAGTGATAGCCCGGGGAGCCAATATTAAGATCATATTGAATGGGACGGTCATTCTCGATACGAATATCAAGAAAGTGATTAAGGATATTCCGTATGATAAGGTACAGTCCGGATTGCGTAATTCATGTGGTCACATCGCTTTCTTGGGACACGACTCGGTAGTCAGATTCAGATATATCCGTATAAAAGTTCTCGATTGAGAACCACGCAATTGCTTATAAAACAAACGACAGATTACTGATGAATTGTTTTATAGGCAATTGTAAATTATATACTGATAAGAAGGAACAGGACAAATTGCATTTCTGCCCGTGAGAAAGTGGTACGCAGCTTTTTTAAAGACCTTTGTATCAGATTCTGGGTAGATTGGTAATTCATATCCATGATCTGGCAAATCTCTTCATAAGATAATCCTTCTACAAAACGATAATAGATGATTTCCTTCTGGCGTGGCGATAAAACCTCGAGCATCCGGATCATTTTCTCATTCAGGAATTGTTCTTTTTCATTTTCGATAATCTCATCCTCAATCGTATATTCTGCTGCAAAAACAGGTTCCAGCGAATCGATCTGACTGTATTTTATATCTTTTCTGAATATGTTGAATAGCTTGTTTTTCAAGGCAATGAAAAGGTATAGTTTGATATTGTCCGTAGACTGGAGATGTTTGCGGTTCTGAAATATCTTTACGAACACATCCTGTATACAATCTTCTACCAGCCCTTTATCAGAGGTAAAATGCATGCCATAAGCATATAATGCCTGCGAGTACTCTCTATAAATATATGTATAAGCTTCATCATCTCCACAAAGAAAATTCTCCCAGATTATCTGATCTGAGTATCTTTCTTTTGCAGTCACGGGGGTTGACTCAGTGTTTTTTCTCATAAGAATGCTACGTGGTTAGACCTTGTTCAGAATCAGAACACAAAAATTGGAAAAAACTACTCATCTTTTTCTGTAAATATATTCACTTTTTTCCAAGTGACTACTTTGGTTGACACTTCTGACGCAGATTGTAAAGTGTAGTTGACAAATAGACTACCCTGATTGTTAATTGCATGGAAAAGAGCAATTATTACTGAAAAATTTCCTTAATAGAGTATCAGCTATAAAAAAAAATATTACTTTTGTACCGGTCTTAACAAGGCGGGGTAACAGCAGGTTACAAACAGGTATTAGTTCTATTATTTTTTAATTTCGAGAGAGAGAAAAGTTATATAAAGTCAATCATTTAAATTATTATCAAGAATGGCTAATTTAGATTTAAGCAAGTACGGAATCACAGGTGTGACAGAAATTGTACACAATCCGTCTTATGAAGTTCTGTTCGCAGAAGAAACAAAACCAGGTCTGGAAGGTTTCGAAAAAGGTCAGGTAACTGATATGGGTGCTGTAAACGTTATGACTGGCGTTTATACAGGACGTTCTCCTAAAGATAAATTCTTTGTTAAGGATGCTACCAGCGAAAACACTGTATGGTGGACATCTGAAGAATATAAAAATGATAACAAACCAGTAGACGAAAAATGCTGGAAGGCTTGTAAAGAATTAGCAACAAAAGAACTTTCTAACAAGAGATTGTTCGTTGTTGACGCATTCTGCGGTGCTAACGAAAACAGCCGTCTGAAACTGCGTTTCATCATGGAAGTAGCATGGCAGGCTCATTTCGTAACAAATATGTTCATCCGTCCTTCTGCTGAAGAATTGGCTAATTTCGGTGAACCTGATTTCGTTATCATGAATGCTTCTAAAGCTAAAGTTGAAAACTATAAAGAACTTGGCTTGAACTCTGAAACTGCTGTTGTATTCAACCTGACTGAAAAGATCCAGGTTATCCTGAATACTTGGTACGGTGGTGAAATGAAGAAAGGTATGTTCTCTTACATGAACTATCTGTTGCCTCTGCAGGGTATGGCTTCTATGCACTGTTCTGCTAACACAGACAAAGAAGGCAAGAGTTCTGCTATCTTCTTCGGTTTGTCAGGTACAGGTAAAACTACATTGTCAACTGACCCGAAACGTCTGTTGATCGGTGATGACGAACACGGATGGGATAACGACGGTGTATTCAACTTCGAAGGTGGTTGCTATGCTAAGACTATCAACTTGAGCCAGGAAAACGAACCGGATATCTGGAACGCTATCAAACGTGACGCTCTGTTGGAAAACTGTACAGTAGACGCTAACGGCGCTATCGACTTCTCTGACAAGTCTGTTACAGAAAACACACGTGTTTCTTATCCTATCTATCATATCGAAAACATCGTTAAGCCGGTTTCTAAAGGCCCGCACGCAAAACAGGTTATCTTCCTGTCTGCTGATGCATTCGGTGTATTGCCTCCGGTATCTATCCTGACTCCGGAACAGACTCAGTACTACTTCCTTTCTGGTTTCACAGCTAAATTGGCTGGTACAGAACGTGGTATCACTGAACCGACTCCTACATTCTCAGCTTGTTTCGGTGCAGCATTCTTGTCATTGCACCCGACTAAATACGGTCAGGAACTGGTTAAGAAAATGGAAATGACTGGTGCTAAGGCTTATCTGGTTAACACAGGTTGGAACGGTAGCGGCAAACGTATCTCTATCAAAGATACAAGAGGTATTATCGATGCTATCCTGGATGGTTCTATCGACAAAGCTCCGACAAAGACTATTCCTTATTTCGATTTTACTGTTCCTACAGAATTGCCGGGTGTTGATCCGAAGATCCTTGATCCTCGTGACACTTACGCTGATCCTGCACAGTGGGATGAAAAAGCGAAAGATTTGGCTGCACGTTTCCAGAAGAACTTCGCTAAGTTTACTGGTAACGAAGCTGGTAAGGCTTTGGTTGCTGCTGGTCCGAAATTGTAATTTATTTGCCCGAGGTATTTCCTACCGAAGGTTAAGTATAAAAAATCAAAAAGCGCAGAACATTTTGTTCTGTGCTTTTTTTATATATCTATATTAATTTTATCATAAATGTTAGTTTGTTTTAAAATCTATTATTATCTTTACCCCAAATTATCCGTTATTGTGGGGTTTAAAGGTATAATGATAAAGCATTTATTATTGATTTTCGGAGTCGCATTGTTTTTGTCGTCGTGCGGCAAGGACGTTTCTTACCGAATAGAAGGCAAATTGTCTAATTTGGAAGATGAGACGTTGTATGCCGTTTTTGAAAATGACAATAACAAAGTCGTCGATACCATCACGTGTGAAAAACCCGGACAATTTTCTCTGAAACGGAACGAAGGCGACTTCAATACAGTTACAATCTTCTTCGATCATAAAAAAAGCTGGACTACCGCTTACCTGATAAAAGGGGAGAAAGTGACAATAACCGGTGATGCTCTTTATCCGGCCCTGTTACAGGTAAAAGGCGGACGGATCAACGATCAGTTGAACTCTTACAGGAAGAGTGTCAGTCCCTTACTGAAGGAACAGGCTGATTTGATAAAGATACTGACCAATAAGGGGAGTTATACAAATACGACAGAAGAGACAGATATACCGTCACGCCTGACAAATGTAAATCATACCTTGAGTGAGCGGGCGATGGAGTATATTCAGGAGCATCCGGATGAGGAAGCTTCAGCTGTTTTACTGCAATATTATTTCATGAATCCGGATGATACCCGTAAAATGGATGAATTGCTGGCCGTGTTGAGTCCGAAACTGAAAGATTTCTATCTGATACGTAAACTGCAGGAGTATAGTGCCAAGGCACAGCGTACTTCACTGGGTGCCGAAGCTCCCGGATTTAATGTAAAGAATGTATACGGACATACTGTGAGCCTGGATTCATTCCCTCAGCGGTATCTGTTACTTGCTTTCACAGCTCCTTGGTGTGATATGTGCCAGACGGAAGATCTGTTCCTGGATAAAGTTGCTATGAAATATCCGAAGGAAAAAGTGGATATGTTGCTGATCAGTTTGGATGACGACCCGCAGGAAGTTCGTAAACTGCTGTCAAAAGATAGTATCGACTGGAACCTGGTGACCGACTCTGCCGGACAGGCTACGATGCTGGTCGATTTATATAATGTAAATACACTTCCCCGCTGTTTCCTGATCGATGAAGACGGAAAGATCATCATGAAAACGGACAATGGTGTGGAGATTCAACAAACACTGGAAAAACTGATAGAGAAATGAGATAACAAATTATAAACATCCAACCAAAATCATTAATTATGTTAGTAAAATCTTATGCAGCCGCGGTGCAGGGCATCTCTGCAACTATTGTCACCATTGAAGTAAATTGTACGAAGGGGATCCAGTTTTTTCTGGTAGGTCTTCCTGACATAGCCGTCCGTGAAAGTCACGAACGTATAATTTCTGCGCTTCAGGTAAGTGGATACAAATTCCCTCGTAATCGTATTGTGATCAACATGGCACCTGCCGATATCCGGAAGGAAGGTTCTGCCTATGACTTGCCGCTGGCAGTCGGTATATTGGCCGCTGCTGAAGAGTTGGATGCTTCCCGGTTGGATAAATTTATTTTGATGGGAGAACTTTCGCTCGATGGGAGCCTGCAGCCGGTGAAAGGTGTGTTACCTATTGCTATCAAGGCGCGGGAAGAGGGATTCAGAGGATTTATTCTTCCTAAACAAAATGCGCGTGAGGCAGCGGTGGTCAATAACCTGGAAGTATATGGAGCTTCAACTATCAAAGAAGTAATCGAGTTCATGAGTGGAAAACGTGAACTGCAGCCGACTATTGTTAATACGAGGGAGGAATTTTATGCTCTTCAGGAACAATTTGAGTTTGATTTTTCAGATGTACGTGGGCAGGAAAATGTGAAACGAGCTTTGGAGGTGGCAGCTGCCGGCGGTCATAACCTGATCATGATCGGCCCTCCGGGAAGTGGTAAGTCAATGCTGGCGAAACGGTTATCGACGATCCTTCCTCCATTTACTCTGCACGAATCACTGGAAACGACCAAGATCCATTCTGTAGCCGGAAAGATAGGGGTAGAAACTTCCCTGATGATACAACGGCCGTTCCGCTCTCCGCATCATACTATTTCGAATGTGGCGATGGTAGGAGGGGGAGCTTATCCGCAGCCGGGAGAAGTAAGTCTGGCGCATAACGGGGTATTGTTCCTCGACGAATTGCCGGAATTTAACCGGAGTGTACTGGAAGTAATGCGGCAACCATTGGAGGATCGGAAGATCACGGTTTCGCGTGCTCGTTTTTCTGTCGATTATCCTGCCAGCTTTATGCTGGTTGCTTCGATGAATCCTTGTCCGTGCGGCTACTATAATCATCCGGATCGGCCTTGTCTTTGTCCGCCGGGAGCAGTGCAGAAGTATATGAATCGTGTTTCCGGGCCGTTACTCGACCGTATCGACATACAGGTGGAGATCATTCCTGTTCCTTTTGAAAAGATATCCGAACAACATCCTTCCGAACCCAGCATTGCCGTTCGTGAGCGGGTCGTTAATGCCCGTGCTATTCAGGAAAAGCGTTTTGCAGAATACGAAGGTGTTTATTGTAATGCTCAGATGACCACACCACTTCTGCATAAATATGCGGTACCTGATGCTTCCTGTCTCTCTCTTCTTAAAGCGGCTATGCAACGCCTGAGTCTTTCTGCCCGTGCTTACGATCGGATTCTGAAGGTCTCCCGTACCATTGCCGACCTCGATGCTTCCGAAAACATAGAGACCCGCCATCTCGCCGAAGCTATCAATTACCGGAATCTGGATAGGGAGAGTTGGGGATTATAGGGATGTCGTTGGTTTTATTAGCAGGAATTAATGGAGGGATAATCGGGTGAACTTGCTATTTATTTCTACCTGGATGTTACCTATGTACTTTTTTATTACCGGGTGGGCTGAAAATTTCCTTGCTAAATGCTACAACGAATGTATTTCCGGCAAGAATGTTCTTTCGTCGCGAGTTTTCACAGAACTTTAGTTATTTCGATATTCCTGCGGGCTGATACCGACATGTCGTTTAAAATATTTACCGAAAAAAGACATATTAGTAAAATTCAGCGAATAGGCAATGCTCTGTACGGAGGCTTCGGTTGATTTCAATTGCGCTTTGGCATCCATAATCACCATCGATGCGATAATTTCGAGGCAGGTTTTTCCTGTGACTTGTCGGATGGTGGTACTTAGATGTGCCTGTGTAATGCCTAGTTTTTCAGCATAAAAGGCTACGTTTCGTTCCTGGCTGTAATGTCGCATGACCAGTTGGGTGAAATCGTGTGTTATCTGTTCGCTTTTACACAGCACTGTTTTTTTTGTTCGGATATCTTTATATAAATCTCCCAGACCATAAACTAATGTAAGTAACATATGTTTGGTGACCTCTTTACTGATCTTTCCGTAAAAGGTAAGATATGTTTTGGCAAGTAAATCCAGGTGTTCCCGGATGATTTGAGCGACTTCGTCTTTTAGTGGGATAACAGGCGAGGTCTTTATTGTATAAAATATATCGACTGTTGCTTTAATGACGTTTGTCTCTATAATGAACTGGGAGGAATAACCTAAGAAATAGATATTTAACTCACCTGTCACTTTGAGGATCTGAAGGATGCTTCCCGGTAAAATCGTTACAAAATTGTTAGCTTTCACCCGATAGTTTGTCGTATCGATCAAAGCCTCAATTTCTCCCCCCATGCAAAGGACAAAAATTCCGGCTTTTAGCCGGCAAGGAAAATTGGTATACATATTCAGTATTTCACGACTGATATCTTTCCCGACAATCCAGTCTTCAGGAATATCGAGCTTCGGTAGCTCCTTGGGTATATTTGTATCCATTTGCCTGTTGTTTATATCGATGCAAATGTATTCATTATTTTTCAAAGGCTGATTCGTTTTCTTAAAAATAGAACACTAGAATAATATCTTTTTCTCCAATAATGTATATAATAAAGCGTGTTAGTTAATATGTTTTAAGACATATCTAAAAAAAAGAACAGTAAATCGCATAAATAGACCTTGTAAGGTTTTGTAATTCAAGGTTACTTTGCACCCGATAAAAAATGCATATAACACTAGTATTATATAAGGTTGTGAAAACAACCATAAAATTAGGTAGATGAGGGAAATAGAAATGAAGAGAAGGCTTAGTTCTGTGAGAACTATGGCGTTATTGTTTGGTATTTCCATATTATCTGCATGTACAGCAGATGATATGGGTACTTCGGGCAAAAAAGAAGGGAGTGGATTTGTTTCGTTAGACTTAAATGCCGATGCTACTTACAGTAAAACGAAAACTGCATCCGATCCGGAGAATGTCAATGACTATATTGTAAACATTCTTCAGGATTCAGAAATTGTTACCTCTTTCCTTTTTGGAGAGAAACCTGAAAAATTGGCATTGGATGCAGGTGATTATGTGGCTCAGGCAACATGGGGGACGCTGGTCCCGGCCGCTTTCGATTCTTTGTATGTGGAAGGAATAACAAACTTTTCAATTGAAAATGGTGAGACTACTCAGGTTAAACTGGATTGTCGTCCGGCTAATGCCAAAGTAACAGTCGATTATGCAGACGATTTGAAGAAAGCATATAGCGATTATACCGTATCGATGAGTACCTGCCACACCGGTGAATCTCCTCTGGTATATAAAAAGGATGAAACTCGTGCCGGATATTTCCAGGTGGACAAAGAAGGGGAGAAACTGAATCTGAAAATGCTGTTTTCTACTTCCAGTAAGGAGTATACCTTTACTAATTCGGTCGATATTTTACCTCGCGACCTGGTTCGTCTGCATTTTAAACTGGGAAGTAATGAAGGAGGAGGAAACACGCCAGATATACCGGATACACCGGATGTCCCGGATACTCCCGATGTTCCTGCGCCACCCTCTACGCCAGACCCTACACTTACAGTCGATGTCGCAGGTTTGTTATTCGAAGCGAGCGATAACCTGACGCAAAGTGTTACTGTCACTTCGAATTCAGAGTGGACCATCGTAAAGACAGCCAATTGGCTTACTGTGGAAAAGCAGAACGGAAAAGCTGTTTTTACAGCCAAAGAAAATAATACAGAAGAGGTTCGTAAGACAACTGTTACAGTGGTGGCTACCAGTGGAAACAAGTCGCTATCAGCTGATATAGAGGTGTCACAACAGGGGAAAGTTATCGACAATATGCCGGATCTTGCCGTAGATATTGTCGACCTGATCGTTTCAAACGATGCATTCGAGCAGACAATCACTGTAAGAAGCACGAAAGACTGGAGTTATACAAACAATGCTGAGGAGTGGTTGAAAGTGACTCGTACTGATGGAGATGCAACAACATTGACTTTGTCGGCCGAAGCAAATGCAACCTCTCTGTCCCGTAAAGCAGAGGTAGCTATTACAGCCGGTGAGGGAGATAAAACAACGACTGTAACTATTCGTCTTGAGCAAAAGGCAAAAGAGGAAGACCCTTATATCCATGTCGACTTCTCGGATCTGAAGTTACCAGCAGCCGGTGTTACAGCTAAGGCCTATAAAGTGGAAACAAACCAGAAAGACTGGACTATTTCTTCGTCTGCCGACTGGCTGAAGGCTGAGAAACAAGAAGGAAGTATGTTACTGACAGTTGCCCCGAATGATAAGAATGAAGTGCGTAGTGCGGACCTTTTCTTAACAGCGAGTCAGGATGTCCGCAATATAATGGTGAAGATAACGGTCACGCAGGAAGCGAAACCTTTGGATGTTCCGCCTTTGAAGATTGAGATAACGATCAATCGCGATTTGGTTGAAAAACCGATAATATATGAGATTGAGAATAAATTCTCGACGGATAAAAGGTTTACCCTGTCTTTCTCTACGGAGAATGGTAGTTTCCCCGGTATAAAGAAAGGGACGGCTCCTGATGATTTTTATCTGAATATATTGGGACTGAACGGTGCGAAGATACAGAAATGCGAATGGGCAGAAGTGACGGGATTTGAAGAGAATAAGATTGATCTTGTTCAAACGAAACGTAAAGAGACATCGGAGTTTGACGGTTTGATTTGGGACGATGACCTGGCTGGTAGGTCTTTGGCAACGATCTATCTGGAGAATTTTGTGAAGAAACTCGCAGTCGGTTACCATGAGTATAAGATAAAAGTAACAGGAGACGATGAGGGCGGCATGTCTTATTCTTCGGAAACTCAATTGAAAATTCAAATAACGGAATAAATCATGAGATATACATTATATATTATATTGGCTTTAGCGGGAATAGCGAATCTGTTTACTGCTTGTTCGAAGGCAGAGGAGACTGTTCAGCCGGAAAGTGAGTACGGTTATTTCTCACTGGATCTGGAAGTGGCTCAACCTAACCTGTCGGTTATAACAAAGGCTATGGGAGTCGACGTGAATCAGTTTTCCGTAGTCATAACAGGAAAGGATAATGGCTATAAAAAGGAATTTGCTACTTTTCAGGAGCTGAAAGAGGGTGGAACGTTGCGATTGGAAAAAGGAAATTATACAGTTGCTGTATCTTCGGAAAAGACTCAAATGCCGGAAGTCGCAACGACTCCTTTCTATGCCGGAAACAAAGATCTGACGATTCAGGCAAATTTCTTTTCAAAATGTGAGGTGACTTGTCTGATGCAACAAGTTCGTGTAAAGGTGAAGCTGGAAAAAGAGTTGATGGATGCTTTAACCGGAGTAGGTGTTTGTCTTACAAATGGAAATGCCGGAGGAAGTCATAATTTTACCTTATTGCCAACTGGAGAAAGTGATGAGATTTATATAAAACCAACAGACGCTCTCCGGTTGTCTTTTACTGCAACAGAGAAGGAATATCAGGAACCTATCAGTTACAATGAACTATTAAAATACAAGGATGAGAGATTTCCGGTTGCAAACGATTATGTAACTGTTACTATCGGATTAGCAACGGATGGCACAAAAGCTCTTTCTACCCGTTCTGCAGATAGGGCGTTCACTATTAAAATGACTGTTCAATGAGAAAAAATAGAATGTTTATAAGTAGGTTGTTTTTGGGTATTTGTCTTCTGGGAACAGTCTCTTGCGAAATGCGGGATGAATTACGGAACCGCATGCCGGGTAAGACGGACGTAGAAGCTGTAGGCGGTTTTTCTTTGGATCTGTTGTCGAAAGAGACAGCGACCCGTGCTGAAAATGTGGTCGACCAATATACTGTTCAGATCGTGAATACAAATGGAGAAGTTGTTCGCGAATACGATTCTTATACTCAGCTTCAGGAAGCAGGTAGTGTTATTGAATTGCCGGTGGGTACTTATAAGGTACGTTCCGCTTCTTATGCCGGGGATGAGGAAGAGGCTTCTATAAATAAACCGTATTATTTCAGTGAAAAAGAGTTTTCGGTGAATGCCGGAGAGGTAACAAACTTGAAAGATACCTGCAAGCTGAATAGTGTTGTTGTGAATGTCAACTATGATGAGAGTTTCCTGAGTGAGGTAGAGGATAATTATGCCGTTACCTTCACGAATGGTACGGGTGTATTGACAATGAACAAGGATGTGAATGGAGTGGCTTACTTTCGTACGGCTCCATCGATGTTGATTGCTGTCCGTGCCACCACAAAGAATGGAACTGAAGTTTACAAAGCTCAGAGCATGGCGAGTAAGGATGGTAGTTCGCTGAAACCGGAAGATAAATTCGAGATCAATCTGGGTATTAAAGATACAATTCCTGCTAATCCCGGAACTCCGGATAATCCGAATAATCCCGATAACCCGGACAATCCTGACGATCCGAATAACCCTGATAATCCAGATACTCCCGATGTTGGAGGAGATAGTCATTTCGATATAACGATCGATGTGACCCTGAATGGTAAGGATGTCGACATAACAATCCCTTCACCCGATCAACCGACCCCCGATCCTGATCCAACACCAAATCCTGATCCCGATCCGACTCCTGACCCGGGACCGTCTTATGCGGCTCCTACTATCGTTGGAAGAGGATTTAATTTAGGAAGTACATTGATCGATCCTACAACCGTGCAAGTCGATATTACGGCGGAAGCTGGTATTGCAAATTTGATCGTAACGATTGACTCACCAATCCTTTCGGATGAGCTTCTAGGTGTAGTAGGATTGGAAAAAACGTTCGATTTGGCTAATCCGGGCAAGAATGAGGAAGGCTTAAAAAGTTTAGGTTTATTAGGGAATGAACCTGTTGCAGGAAAAACATCCCAGTTGTTTGATGTGAGTCTGTTTATGGGTGTTCTTTCTGAATTAGGTGATCCCGGACCTCATAAATTCCATTTGAAAGTGGTAGATAAAAAAGGTCGGGAAGTGTCTAAGACGCTATCTATACAGTTTTCATTATAATGTAATAAGCAATGAAAAAAAATAGTTTATTTTTAATAGTAGCATTGTTAACCACTTTGTTCTCTTGCAATTCGGATGAAAAAGTGAACAGTAATGGTTTCATACGGATTGGTGTTGTTACCAATACTTCCGTTATAACAAAAGCTGAAGAGGATGTGGAGATCAAGAGCATTCGTTTGGTTATCTCCAATATAACGGAGAATTCATCTGACAAAGATTGGTCAAAAGAGTATAATTTTGCTCCGAATGAATCTATTGGAGATATTGAACTGGCACCTGGAAAATATAAGTTGGTCGCTATAGCAAGTAACGGAAGCGAAACGTTAAATGGTTTTAATCCTGTTTATAGGGGAGAAACTACTGCAGAGGTTATAGCCGGTGAAACAAGATCTGCTCAGCTAGAATGTAAACTGACGACTGTCAAGGTGTCGGTTGAATATGATCAGAATCTGAAGGATACTTATCAAACTGAATATAAAACAGTCGTAGGAGGTGTTACTTTTTCAAGTGATGAAGAAGGGCGTGCCGGATATATTACTCCCGGTGACCTTTCTGTTGATTTTATGTTCAAAAACAATGCGGGAAGCTGGCAGACTATTTCTTTGGAAAAAATAGCAGAAGCAAAAGCTCGTGAATATTATAAGATCAAAATCTCTATGAAATCCATGGAGGGTGGAGAAGGAGAGTCTTCTGAAGGTGCAGCGAATGTTACGATTCAGGTAGGTGAAGAGAATCCGAAAGATATAGAGATTGGGATTGAATTGCCCAAAGTGATCGTTACTACTCTTAGTGCAGAGAATGTAGAATATGCTAGTGCAACATTGAAAGGAAGTTACTTTTCTCCTTCTGATATAGCTCCTAAAAATCCGGAGTTTAAATACAGAGTGAAAGGTCTTGAAAATTGGTCTTCTATTACAGCAACGGTTATGGGGGCAACCAATGAGTATACTGCCTCTGTAACTCTTGAGCCGGGTACGACATACGAATATAGTTTTATGGGAAAAGGCAATGTATTGGAACTAACTACAAAGGATTTTTATACTACATTGGAAGAAAAGGTAGTAGGTATGGATGTTGCCTATGTTTATGGTATATTAAATAAGGAGACGACTGACGCGAAAGTTTTTGAATATCAATTGGCCTCAGAATCAGAGAATTCTATTTGGAAATCAGTAAATGCTACGAAGAATGGAGAAGGCAAATATGAAGCGATTTTTCCTGATCTGGAAAAAGGGAAAGAATATCGATATCGGTTTTCAAAATCAAAAACAATTCAAACATTAACAACTTGTTCGTCTATTACTGTTCAATCTGTAACGGCAGGTGCAGATTATGCGAAGATAAAATGGGATATAGAATCCCCTGTAAATTTATCTGATACAGATCAGATTATAGTTAGTTATAAGTATAAGAAAGAAGGAAATATTTGGGGAGAAGCTCAAGTGTTGACGCTGACAATGCAAGAAAATGGGAATAAGATTATTTTAGCAGGATTGGAGCAGGGTGGAACTTATTACGTTGATGATGAGACAAAGTTATTTACAACATTGAAAAATGCTAATTTTGATACTTGGAGTAGTAAAAAGGTCGGTTTTATCTCAAAAAAGACTTTGTGGTTTGCAAATGAGACAACTGATTATGTCTTCTGGGCTACAGGCAATGAGGGGGTCACTTCTGCTATAGAATCTAATACTTATCCAATAGCAGGTAGGGATGGAATGGGGCAACACGCAGCAAAGATGGAATCAGCATCGGCTCTTGGAGTTTTTGCGGCAGGAAATCTATATGTTGGAAGATTCGATTTTAATCTAATGGATATAGCAAATAAGAAAGAGTTTCCTAAGTTTGGCCAGACTTTTGGAGCAAGACCTACAGGATTAAAGGGGTGGTATCAATATACATCAAAAAATATATCAGATTCTGAAAAAGACAAGTGTGAGATTTATGTGAAGTTGTTTACTGGAGAAAGATATAATGCGAATACGATGACCTCAAAAACATATATTGCTGAGGGAGGCTTCAACTCTGATGCTGACATTAGTTCTTGGACCTCATTTGAATTTGATATAAAATATAATGATACAATAACTATGCCTACTATGATTTCGATTGTTGCCACATCAAGTATTAATGGAGGTGATTTTGTTGGAGCAGTAGGTAGCGCTTTGTGTATAGATGATTTCGAACTCATCTACGACTATACCAAACCTCCTTATACAAATTAATTAAAAATACTGAGCCAGGCTTCACGCCTGGCTTTCAAACTCAAATATGAAAAATAAAATAACAATCTTATTAGCAATAAGCCTTCTCTTCCCTCTCTTCCTGCAAGCCAAGAAGAAACGTGAACAAGTAGACCGGGGCATTCAATCATCTACCTTTATCCCGAAAGGGCAGTGGATGGTGGGAGGTAGTTTCTCCTATACAGAAAGCAGTTCTGACGATTACAAGTTCTTGATCCTGAAGAATGTCGAAGGAAAGAACTATTCTTTCAGTGTTAGTCCTAGTTTCGGATATTTCATTCGGGATAATGTTGCTGTGGGTGGCCGCTTTTCCTATACCCGCGATTATATCGATATAGGGAACCTGGATATCGATCTGAATGAGGACCTCTCGTTTAAGATCAATAACGCCTCCCTTTTACAACATATGATTTACGGAACAGGTTTCGTGCGTACATATATTAATCTGGGAAACAGCAAACGTTTCGGTCTGTTCAATGAAGCTCGCGTAACTTTCGGTGCCGGACAGGGAAAAACCTATTCCGGCGAAGGTGAGACACTCGATGGCGTCTACGAAAAGATCAAACACTTGCAAGTCGGTATCGCTCCCGGTATGACCGCTTTCATTACCAATAATGCGGCGGTGGAAGTTTTGGTTGGTGTGATGGGTTTCGACTCCAAATGGATCGAACAGGATCATAATAAAGTAATCGAGGGGTCACGGCGGGAAACTTCTGCTAAGTTTAAGATCGATCTCTTTTCTATTAACCTGGGTATGACCTATTATTTTTAATCGCCATGAAAAGAAATATACTTTTAAAAATGACCGGTTGTTGCCGTTTGTCTTTGTTGATGGCGGCTTGTTGCCTGTTAAACAGTTGTATAGAGAATGATGTGCCCTATCCTTATCTGGTGGGACAGATCACCGGCATTACCGTGGATGGAATGAGCGGGAACCCGCAGATACAGAACAACAACCGGACAGTCAGCATCGAAGTGAACGACCAGGTAGATATACAGGCACTTCGCATTACCCGTTTGCAGGTAACGAACGATGCTTCGGTCTTTCCCGATACCCTGAAATGTCTCAATGTGGAAGCTTTTCCGGAAAAAGGGTTTCCTTCTTTGGATAGCGTGCCGTCGTCAGCAGATACCCGGATAGACTTTTCTGCTCCGGTACACATTATGTTGAAAACTTACCAGGATTATCTTTGGACTGTTTCGGTAACACAGGTGTTCAACCGTAGTATAAAGCTGTCTAAGCAGGTAGGAGATGCCGTTTTCGATGTGAAAAACAAGCAGGCTGTTGTGTATGTGACCGAAGATCAGTCGTTGAAAAATATTACAGTGGAGTCTATGCAGCTAGGGAGTTCGATTGCCGTTACTACCCCCGAACCTACGGAAGTGAAAGACTTTTCCCGTCCGGTCATATTTGAAGTGAAAGCGTTTGGTCGGACAGAAAAATGGACAGTCAATGTACTTTACACGGATAACACATCTTCGGATATCTCTGTCTTTCCGCGGACGAAGCAAGCTATTGTAAGCGGTGGTATCCAGAGTGGTGCTTCCGTTGCTGTGGAGTATAAAGAAAAAAATGCAGCGCAATGGATTGAACTTGCTACTGCAAACGTCAACGTTGACGGTACTAATTTTACAGCCGATATAACCGGCCTGACTCCTGCAACAGCTTACCAATGCCGTGCCAATATCAATGGGGCTGCCGGAGCTACGCTTGATTTTATAACGGCATCGGCTGAAATGATAACCAACGGTAGCTTCGATGAATGGAGCCAGGATGCGGCAAAGCCGAAATTATGGTATCCGTGGGCCGATGGCGGTACTTCTTTCTGGGATACCGGAAATAAAGGAGCTACCCTGGTAGGAGGCGACAGTAACTCAATGCCTACCGAAGAAACCAGTAACGGAAAAGGACGTGCAGCCAAGCTCGAATCCAAATATGTACTGGTGAAGTTTGCTGCCGGCAACATTTTCAGCGGAAGTTATCTCAGAACCGATGTCACTGATGGCGTGCTTAGTTTCGGCCGTCCGTTTAGCTCTTTTCCGACAAAGCTGAAAATACATTATAAATACAATCCGAAACCGATCGATAAGACAAGTGCATCCTATGGAGATTACGCCCATTTGCTGGGGCGTCCGGATTCCTGTTTTATCTATTTGGCATTAACGGATTGGGATGCTCCGCTGGAGATACGGACTCGTCCGGCTAACCGTCAGTTGTTCGATAAGAATGACAAAAACGTGATAGCATATACAGAACTGATAAGCGGTACGGAATCTTCTTCTTATCAGGAAGTGGAGCTTCCCATTACTTATCGCTACACCAATCGTACTCCGAAATATATGGTCCTGGTGGCTACTTCCAGTAAATACGGAGATTATTTTACCGGAGGTGAAGGCAGTACCCTCTGGATAGATGATTTCGAATTAATATACGAATAAACCAAATAATTCCGTACCTTTGCCCCTCAAAAAGAGAACACAAGGTATGGAAAAACATTTTAAGAGAACGCTGATAACTACGGCGTTGCCGTATGCGAATGGTCCGGTACATATTGGTCATCTGGCAGGTGTGTATGTGCCTGCCGATATATATGCCCGCTACCTTCGTCTGAAGGGGGAAGATGTATTGATGATCGGAGGATCGGATGAGCACGGTGTGCCTATTACGCTCCGGGCTAAGAAAGAAGGTGTAACACCGCAGGATGTGGTGGACCGTTTTCATGGTATCATCAAAAAGTCTTTTGAGGAATTCGGTATCACGTTCGATATCTATTCCCGTACTACTTCGCCTACACATCGTCAGGTAGCGTCGGATTTCTTCCGGACACTGTATGAAAAAGGCGAATTCATCGAGAAGACCAGCGAACAATATTACGACGAGGAAGCCAAACAGTTCCTTGCCGACCGCTATATTACCGGAACATGCCCGCATTGCGGTAACGAAAAAGCTTATGGCGACCAATGTGAAGCCTGCGGTACTTCGTTGAGCCCGACAGACCTGATCAATCCGAAGTCTGCCATCAGTGGCAGTGAGCCGGTTATGAAGGAAACCAAACACTGGTATCTGCCGCTGGATAAACATGAACCGTTCCTACGTAAGTGGATACTGGAGGATCATAAGGAATGGAAGCCGAATGTATACGGACAGTGTAAGAGCTGGTTGGATATGGGATTGCAGCCACGTGCCGTAAGCCGTGACCTGGACTGGGGTATTCCTGTCCCGGTGGAAGGGGCAGAAGGCAAGGTGCTTTATGTGTGGTTCGATGCCCCGATCGGTTATATCTCCAATACGAAAGAGCTGTTGCCGGATAGTTGGGAAACCTGGTGGAAAGATCCTGAAACAAAGATGGTACATTTCATCGGAAAGGATAACATCGTATTCCATTGTATCGTATTCCCGTCGATGTTGAAGGCTGAAGGTTCTTTCAACCTGCCGGAGAATGTTCCTGCCAATGAGTTCCTGAATCTGGAAGGCGATAAGATCTCTACTTCCCGTAACTGGGCGGTGTGGTTGAATGAGTACCTGGTGGATATGCCGGGCAAACAGGATGTATTGCGTTATGTATTAACAGCCAATGCTCCGGAAACAAAAGACAATGACTTTACCTGGAAAGATTTCCAGGCACGCAATAACAACGAACTGGTCGCTATTCTGGGGAACTTTGTGAACCGTGCTTTGGTTCTTACGGAGAAATATTTCGACGGAAAAGTACCGGCTGTAGGCGAACTGACAGATTATGACCGTCAGACATTGAAGGATTTCGAGGACGTGAAAGCAAATGTGGAACGTCTGCTGGATATCTATCATTTCCGTGATGCCCAGAAAGAAGCCATGAACCTGGCCCGTATCGGTAATAAATACCTGGCGGATACAGAACCCTGGAAGCTGGCGAAGACGGATATGTCGCGTGTAGCTACGATCATGAACATTGCTTTACAGATCACTGCTAACCTGGCTATCGCTTTCGAACCGTTCCTGCCGTTCAGTATGGAAAAACTGAATAAGATGCTGAATGTGGAACCGTTGGGTTGGAACCGTCTGGGAGCGACCGACTTGCTAGAAGCCGGTCATCAACTCGGTAAATCGGAATTGTTGTTTGAGAAGATTGAAGACAGTGTGATCGAAGCCCAGGTTCAGAAATTGCTGGATACGAAGAAGGCGAACGAAGAGGCGAATTATAAGGCGAAACCGGTCCGTGAGAATATAGAGTTTGATGATTTTACAAAACTGGATATCCGTGTAGGTACTATCCTGGAATGTACGAAAGTACCGAAGGCTGATAAGTTGTTGCAGTTCCGCATCGACGACGGTCTGGAAAAACGTACGATCGTTTCAGGTATTGCCCAGCATTATGCTCCGGAAGACCTGATAGGTAAACAAGTTTGTTTTATTGCAAACCTGGCTCCACGTAAACTGAAAGGTATCGTATCGGAAGGTATGATCCTGTCTGCTGAAGACTTCGACGGTAAGCTGGCTGTTATCACCCCGGAGAAAGAAGTGAAACCGGGTAGCGAAGTAAAGTAATATGATTTTCCCGGTATTATGATGTATAAGAGTACCGGGAATATGAACGATAAGAAAGCCGGTATTCTTACCTGTAAGAGTCCCGGCTTTTTCATAGATGAGAGTCCCTAAGCTCTTATCTCTCATAGGAAAAATGTTAACAACCTTTCGTACAATAAAAGAATGACCGGAACGTTTTAATCTTCAAAAGATAAAAGCGGAATATAACAGAAAAGATGATTGAGAAACAGATACAAATGGTCGATTTGCAAGGACAGTACCATCGTCTGAAAGAGGAGATAGATGCTGCTATGCAGACAGTTATTGAAAGTAGTGTTTTCATCAACGGACCTCAGGTGAAAGCGTTTAGCGACCACCTGGCCAAATATCTGGATATTCCTTATGTAGTTCCTTGCGGGAACGGGACGGATGCACTTCTGATTGCCCTGATGGCTTTAAAGTTGCAGCCGGGAGATGAGGTGATCGTCCCTGCGTTCACTTATGTGGCCGCTGCCGAGGTGATCGCATTGCTGGGCCTGACTCCTGTTCTGGTAGATGTCGATCCGCATACTTATAATATCGATCCCCGTAAAATAGAAGAATCCATCTCCCGTAACACCAAGGCGATCATTGCCGTTCATCTATTCGGTCAGTCCTGTGATATGGAACCGATCCTGAAAATCGCGGGAATGTATCATCTTTATGTGGTGGAGGATAATGCCCAGTCGATCGGTGCGGAGTACACTTTCCCGGATGGACGTGTGAAAAAAACAGGAACGATGGGGATCATTGGTACGACTTCGTTTTTCCCGTCCAAGCCGTTAGCTTGTTATGGCGATGGAGGAGCATTGATGACTTCGGATGAAGAGCTGGCAAAGCGTATCCGTATGATTGCTAATCATGGGCAGGAACGTAAATACCATCATAAACTGATCGGGTGTAATTCAAGGCTGGACACATTGCATGCGGCCGTTCTCGATGTTAAGTTGAAACACATAGATGAGTTTACTGCTGCCCGGCAGGCTGTTGCTGCAAAATATGATGAAGCTCTAGCTTCATGCGGACAGTTGATTCTTCCGCGAAAAAGTACTTTTTCCACCCATGTGTACCATCAGTATACTGTCCGGTTGAAGCCGTCTGGCGATGTTACGGATACGGCAAAATACCGGGAGTCTTTACAGGCATCGTTAAAGGAAAAAGGTGTTCCGACCATGGTCTATTACCCATTACCATTACAAGCACAGGAAGCTTATAAATGGATGGCGCGTACGCCGGGAAATATGGATGAAGCCGCCCGTTTAAGTCAATGTGTTTTATCTTTGCCTATCCATACGGAGATGACAGGCAAAGAGTTGGAATATATAATAGATACATTATTAAAGGAATTACAAGATAGAAAAATGTGAAACATTTTTCAGTTGACAGTTGACAGTTGACAGTTGACAGTTGACAGTTGACAGTTAGGCTTCACTATCGAATATAGAAAAATAGAAAAAAGGAGTCTATCCGTCTATCGGCTATCTGTCATCAATAAGGTATGCTTGGTTACAGGTTCATTTGCCGTCAGTTTTAACTGACGGATTAGTAAATGATCTATCTTTTGGACTTTAGTCCCATTTTGAAACAGTCTCTCTATTTGAGGGAAATGTGGCTAAAGCCCAAAAAGAAAAATAACTTGTAAACCGTCGGTTAAAACCGACGGCAAATGAACCGGTAATAGCGAAGTCACTTTGATAAAAGGATAGCTCAATTCTGATAATTATTGAGACATTCAAAGCGGATAAAAATATGAAAGAGAATAAAATAAAGTTTGCAGTAGTCGGCTGTGGTCATATCGGGAAACGCCATGCGGAGATGGTAACCCGTGATCCGGGAGCTGAATTGGTAGCCTTATGTGATATCCGTCCTCGTGAAGAACTAGGAATAGATACTTATGCTGTGCCTTTCTTTGCAGATTTGACGGAACTGTTACAGAGTGGCATTCATATAGATGTCGTTAACATCTGTACGCCGAACGGTTTGCATGCTTCTATGGCCGTGCAGGCAATAGAGGCAGGTTGCAATGTGGTCGTCGAGAAACCGATGGCATTGACATTGGCTGATGCAGAAAAGGTTGTGTATGCTTCCCTGAAATATCGTAAGCAGGTTTTCTGTGTGATGCAAAACCGTTATTCTCCTCCTTCGGTATGGATCAAGGATATGATCGATTCCGGTAAACTGGGAAAAATATATATGGTCCAACTCAATTGTTACTGGAACCGTGACGAGCGTTATTATAAACCCGGTGGCTGGCATGGTGATGCTGCACTGGATGGCGGAACACTTTTTACCCAGTTCTCTCATTTTATCGATATCATGTACTGGTTGTTTGGCGATATCTGTAATATCCAGGCTCGTTTTGCTGATTTCAATCATGAGAAGCTGACCGCTTTTGAGGATTCAGGTTTTGTGAACTTCAATTTTGTAAACGGAGGAATGGGCAGCCTGAGCTATTCGACTTCTGTTTGGGACAAAAATATGGAAAGCAGTATGTTGATCGTTGCCGAGAACGGTAGCGTCAGGATTGGCGGACAATATATGAACGAAGTGGAATATTGCCATGTGAAGGATTACGAGATGCCCGAGCTGGCTCCAACCAATCCGGGTAATGATTACGGCCCTTACAAAGGATCGGCTCAGAATCATAACTTCGTGATCCGTAATGTGGTCCGTGTCCTTTCCGGTTCCGGTTCGGAATGTATCACAACGAACGTATTGGAAGGTATGAAAGTTGTGGACATTATACAACGTATCTATGCCCAAAAGTGACTTGTACTGAAAAAAGTTTACACAATCACAAAAAGAAAATGTGTAAACCA